>OLIT01000006.1_pt1 | contig 304651 bp, 275 predicted proteins | sample 1601341 | NCBI WGS metagenome assembly OLIT01 (sample SAMEA2452121, study PRJEB22498) | human gut metagenome | biome: human feces; feature: human gut; material: feces | place: Australia | collected 2012
ATACATACCCTTTTCAATTGTAATATTTTCAAAATTTGCCATAATATCTTCCTCCTTTTGCTAAGGTAACATTATTCCGCTCTTTTGCTAAGTATTTGTAACATTATTCTTAGCCTTGATGTAGTCTATAACATCGTCAATGGCGGCATAAAGCCAAAATGATACATCGTCATCGTTAAAATGAGGACATTTGCGTGCTGACTTGCACCATCCGGTAGAGACATTAATGTCCTTACCATAGTTATATCGACATACTTGTTTATGTAGACATGGCATACGCTTACTCAACTTTTATCCAATCCTCCTTATTAACCACGAAAAATACTTCTAAACTCTTCAGGAGTGATTTTGCCTAATTTCATATCAATATATGCGGGTAAAGTTCTGCCATTAATAGTAGTCGTATCATAGAGTCCCGCAGCAATACGGAGAACAGCTTCATCAGAACACATATGTTTTTTAGATACCTCACTACAGATAGCTCTAATCGACTCTTGATTATGAAGTAACTGTTCAATAATGTAAATCAATTGCTCATTTGATAAACTTTTTATTACTTGTTTTTCACAATCTAACATTATACAGCCTCCCTCTCAGTTTTCTTAATCACCTCTCTATAATCCTGCTCAAGAGCATTCATATACGCTTTTGTGGTTTTTATATATATATCAAGGCTTTTTATTTTTCTTTCAGCCTTCTTTAATTTTTTGTGATTTACAGCAATACAAATATCGCAAGCGATTGCAATTATTACCGCAACTGCCGAAACCACAATTGATATAATTGTCGTTATATCCATTTCTTACACCTCCTTAAAATATGTATTTTATTATCCAAGTGCACCGAGTTTCTTGGTAGTTGATAGGCATTGTGGACAAACCGATTCTCTATATACAGGATTGCTAAAAGCTCTGATTGAATAAATGTCGGTTTCAAAAACACAACCGCACATTCTACACTCAAAACTAACTATACTGCCATCCTGATGAAACAACTTCGTCACACAATCTGTACCGTTTTTTATAATCTTAATCATTGTTTCCTCCACAAAATGTTCACATTCATCTTCCTAAAACACATTCTTTGGTATTAAACCCAGCAGCACCTTTATGACCGCCACCGCCATACAACATAGCGACCTTTGAACAATCAACCTTCGTTGAACGCAGAGAATATCTCCATTCGTGACCATTGAAAACAAAGCCAATCAGTATATCATAATTGTCAATGTTACTAATAACAAAATCGTCACTACTCATCATTCCCATATTGACAGCAAAGCATTTGTACCCGTTAAGCATAACCTCAAAACCGCAAGTTTCACAATAATGTGTCATTGCTTCTTTGCGATACTGAATCCTTGAAATACCTTCTTTAATTAAGAAGTCTGTAGCACCATAACCATATACAGGATCATTTAATTTCAGCCACCAATTACTGGTTGGCTCTGTGTTCGGTAGTGCTTTAAATCCCGCATGAAATTCTTTAGTTGAATGTCCATATTTGAAAGTCCACACATCATAATCAGCTATCAGTTTTGTAAACATCGGAGCATCTTCCGTCATACTCTCCTCGAATGGTTTAATGTCACCAATACCACCATTCGTCATGTGCTTCAAATAACAATATGTAAGCATACAGCCTGCTACTCCATCATATCTGACACCACGAATTTCTTTATCATAGTTTTCATATTTTTTAATTGCTGAAATATGGTGGTCGATCCAAGTAACATTCGGCGTGATTTCAAGAAGTTTATCCATTTCACTTGGTTCGATTGAGTAATCAACAATATATACTGTTTCATTTTTCTTAATCTTATCAAATGGAAATTCTCTACCATAATCCATTTTTATATAACCGATATATTCTGTTACATAGGCGAGTTCCTTTGCATAGGCAAGTTCCTTAACCCAGAAACCTGCACATTTGCCGTCAGCGTCATTATGATAAACTATTTTCATTTTTTTACCTCCTACTCAATTGCCTCTAACATTTTAAGTGTATCAAGGATTTCTACTTCATCGTTTGTAAAGACTACATTATCTATATCCCAATCTAACATAGAAGTGTCAATACCATCGTTTTCCAACTGATAGCTAAACAATGGTTTGTCAGAGTGCATACCACAATCATCTTTATACATTGTAAAATCATACACTTTGTCTTTAAAAGTAAGCTCATATTTGATTGTTTCATTTTCATAAGTTATCGCAAATTTTGCCATTATTTAATCCTCCTTAACTTTCATTAAAGCTGATAAACTTATATATTTTACAAAATCTGCCTTTAGTTCTTTTCGTTGATTGCTCTTTAACATCACAAATACCACTATAACCATTTTTATACTTAGGAACAAAATATTTACAGGTAGCACAACGAGGATACTTTTTTCTGTATTCATCAGGTGTCATTACTGTCATTTTCTTCATCTCCTACAAGTTCGGGATTATCGTAGATGTTACCGATAACTTCTATCTCACAGCAATCCTCGTCCCAAATATCATCTGCAAAACCGATAGCAGTAAAATCATAATCCTGCCCGTAAATGTCAACACATAATGTATGACAAGAATAATAAACTTGAGTTATATATTCATAGTCGTAATCATAGCTTTTAATTTTAATGATATCTCCTTCAAACATTTCTGTATCATTTACATCAGTCATATCGGTACAGCTTCCTAAAGTATCCAAATCAATAAATTTAGGTATAATACATCCAGATTCTGTTCCGCTAAGTATGCAAGGATGTAATCCACAACATTTAGGATATAAAGTATAATAACCATACACCCATTCGCCTGTATTTTCCTCTTTAGCTCTACATAATTTAATCATTTACTTTCACTCTCCTTTTTGACCTCCTTCAAAATTAACAACCTTTCTATCATTTTGTAATAACGATAGTTGATAGTTTAAAATTGAATTGCATATTCTTCCCCTCTTCACTATCAATTTGAGCTTCATATGATGTCCCCATTTATATCACCCCTATCTCAACATACTTCGGCAATGAAAGTATATGTGCTTTTTATAAATTTTTGCCCCGCAAGGTTTGCCGATAACTCTGAGAGGTCTTGGTAAAACTTCCTCTTCACAACAATATTCATCAATGGCGTAAAAATCATAATATTGGACTATTACATTCATTTTTCGTGCCCCTTTCTTGCTCGTCCCACAATTTCAAAATCTCGTGATATTCTTCATCGTTTAAGTTAAGTCCTGTTTTTACATATATGCAATCAACGCAATAACTTGAGTATTGCAATCCGCATTTTTTACAAGGCATTGTTGCTCACTCCTTATCCATCTTTGCACCGCAATAGGGACAATAATCATACAATAGGAAGAACAAATAATTGTCGCATTCTGAACAATGATATTCAATCTCCCCTAAAGCATTTTCAGTCGATATCCACTTTCCGTGTTTAATCTCCTGTACATCTTCTGCTATCTGATTATCAAGGTCTTGTAATGTAACAATTGCATATATATATTCATTTCGTTCTTCTTTGGTGTTCGCGAAGCCTAAATATTCGATAAATTTATCTGCATCAATATATCTTTTCATCACTCTTTACCGTCCTCAATAATCCGATTCCAGCATTCAACGCATTCGTTATTGCATTTTTCAGTCATCGTCACCCCTAATTCAAAAGGACAAAGCGACTTGGGTGTTCCATCATCACTGAGCGGAATGTTTGGAAAGATTTTCAAAAGCTCACTCAAATAAGTCTTCTGCGGATGTGCATTGCTCCATTTCTGAACGATTGCAATTGCTTTTTCGGAATAAAGCACTTCAAAATCTGTGCAGCATATTCCTTTATTGTTATTACCAGCACTTAAGGGGCATTTGGCACATCCCACTCTGCATACTGTTGATTCTGTTGCTTTCAACATTCTCTTTTTTTCAATAAAATAATTTTCAGTTTTTGAACAATCAATCATTTTTTTACACCTCTATACTATCTTGTTTAAATGTTGAATTTATTCTTGGTTTTTATCAGTTAAATTCCAATAAAACCTCACTTTTATTTAATATACTCCCAAATATCTGGCAAATTATCATCAGGTATAAATTCCAAATAGCTCCTAAGGCAATACCAGCCAGAATGTTGCTTAACTGTTCCCCCCACAGTCGTGCAAGTAACTGTGAGGAGTCGAAAACTCAACAGCTATCGAATTATTATTGTTGTCAGCAGCACACACTCTGCCTACCATTCCTACATACGGAAAATCAGGATAATCTGATAGTATTGCTGGAAGTATTTTAACCTTATCCCCAATTTTAAAAAGTTGATTTTTCTCTACGGGCATTATCAATCACATCCTCCGTATTATTCTTTCCAAAGTTTTGGTTTACCATTTTCATCAACGAGTTTAGTTTCAGTATCATACACTATCCATGCATCTAACCAACTATTCCATCCTACACGCACGAACATATTATCTATTCTGTCTGATGTTTCGTCTGTACTGTTTACGGATATACAACCAATCATTAACATTGAGATTGTTGCAATAATCACAACGCAAGCAAATATTCTTTTCTTCATTCCTCTACCTCTACAAATTCACCGTCTCGTAAAGTGTAATATGTATCTGCTTTAATCTTTACGCCATCCACTATTGACATCTTTGCTCCAACAAAAACCCAATCGTTATTAAGATTATCATATTTCCATTCAGCACAAACAATATGAGCACCAATACAGCCTTTTGCCTTGCTTTCATAACCCCACGCTACTGCAACAGCTGTAGAATTATCAGCCGAGGACGCACCCTTATATCCTGTAGCCGAGGACGCACCGCAAGATCCTATAGCCGAGGACGCACCGTAATCTCCTGTAGCCGAGGACGCACCGCAAGCTCCTGTAGCCGAGGACGCACCGCAAGATCCTGTAGCCGAGGACGCACCGCAAGTTCCTGTAGCCGAGGACGCACCGCAAGTTCCTGTAGCCGAGGACGCACCGTAATCTCCTGTAGTATCCTGCATTGTGACGGTTTTGGATTTGGTGAAATCTATTGCAGCCTGAACGAGTCCAGCTATGCTTAATTTTGCACCAATTTTAATCTTAGTTGATGCAATTTTTGAATTTCTACTACCAGAATTGGATGAAAATTCGCCTGTCTGCTCAACTTCATGATATACACTTGTATTTGGTGGATAATAACCTAAACAATCTAAAGGGTGTTCACATGCATGAAATCCTTCATAGCACACAACAGCTTTACTTGTTTCATATTCTTTGCCTTCTTTATACTGAAAGCCTCTGCAAGTCATATCTTTATTAAAACCTTTGTAGCTTTTAACTACTTTTGACATTATGTATTCTCCTTTATGCTCCTAATATTTTTAACCACAATTGTGGGTTTTGGGACTTTCTTTCTTTTGAGAATCATCGTCATTCTGCGATGCTCAATTATTGTATCTTTGATGTTTATGTATATCATATTTGCAATGAACGGAATGAACAAAATCAATAATTCGCCGCCGAGCATTTCTGATTTTCGTTCATTCACTGCTCCTAATCGAGCAGTGATAAACAATGGAATCGTAACAGAAATTGATATTGCACTTATCCAGAATCGCATTCTATGTAGTTCAGCTTTTAACTTCTTCATTGGACTCTTTCCTTTCTTTGATTTGGACGGACTCAGTTCATACCGATGAACAACCATGTACCGTTATGGTGACGCTTATCCGTCATGCGTCAAGGAGGTTACAAAATGAGTTTGTGCCGATTGCACTCACTTGCAAATGGTGGACTGTCAGGGAGTCGAACCCTGTACCCGCAAATTATGAGTTTGCCGCTCTAACCTGTTGAGCTAACAGTCCATATGGTGACACAGAAGAGATTTGAACTCTCACTGTACAGATTTTAGGTCTGCTGTCTCTGCCGTTGGACTACTGTGTCATATCCGGTATTGTGTAGATTGAAGGCTGACGGAACAACAGTCAAGGGACACCGCCATTCCATTCAACGCCAAACACAGTAGATTTTTATTTTGAACCGCAAGGTTATAAAGCTACACAATACCGTTTGGCTGAGCAGGTGGGAATTGAACCCACGATACTGGAGTCAAAGTCCAGTGCCTTAACCGCTTGGCGACTGCTCAATATATTTGCAAGCAAAATGGTTTCCGAAAAACTTGCAATGAATTTTCATTAAGAATTTAATAAAATCCCACCAGATGTTATTAGCATCTACGCAAGTCTGCTTTGATACATTTCATAACATCCTGCTTAAATTTACGAGAATACTCCTTCATTACATTTTCAAAATACTCTTTTTCAATCATTGAGTAATATGCATATTTACCCATCATTTGTTGGAGTTGTGGCAACTCCCAAACTTTACCGCTTAGCCTATCACACATATAATTAAATAATGTAGCTTTGAACTCTTTTTTATTCTTATGACCGACTGTAATGTCGCAATTTTGATTATACATAACACCTAATACAAACTGATTTCCACTTTTAAACTTTGTTTTTTCTTTCTCAATTGTAAACGGAGCGTGAATTTGAGTTAGTGTTTCGTGGATAAATCTAAGAACTTCGTCTGGATTGAACTTCCTACGGTGTGAAACTTGTATATCATCGCTATATCGAGTATATATATAGTCTTTTTCACGGCACTTTTTTGTCATCATGTAGTCAAATGGTATCATCATAATATTAGTAAGCATTGGACTAATTGGAGTTCCTTGTGGCAAGCCCCCATTAAGAAAACATAAATCCAATGCCCTGCTTAAACACTCTTTTCCAAAATCTCGTTCAATAACTGCACTAAATGGAAATATTTGTGCCATCATAGACATAAGAAACTCTTTGGTAGTATTACCAAAAAAGTTTTGAAAATCAGTTGTTATCCACCAGCGACTATGGTTATACTGATGCTTGGAAACTGCATCCGAGGCTGTTCTATGTCGAACATAAGCGTATGCGTTGGTATGATGTAATGAAACACCCGCAGCCTCGAAAATCTCTTTTAAGTCCTTCAATGCTTCAGATAATTCATCATCTGGAGCACAGATTTCTCTCCATTTAACTCTGCCATATTCGTCTAATTTCTTTTTTGGAATATAGAAATGAGAATAATGTTTTTCGATTTCTTGTCCAAGATAACTCCACTTTTTATTAAAGGCATCCAATATGCCAACAATAAAATTGACATTGTATTTGTCTTTTGCACTCGCAGGTATAAAATCAACTCTGCGAGTTACTGTGGCTGCCGCAGATTTAGTACCCCATAACCACTGTGGAGAATGTATATCTCCTTCAAGCCAACTCCAAATGTTAGGCTTCGATTCGGTTTTTGGTAAACACACATAGTAGCACATACTTGTCCCTCCTTTACATTACTACCGTGTCAAATTTATATGGGGAAGATATAATTAAAGGGCTTAATTTTCTTTCGGTAATCCATTTAAACAGATTCGTTGTACCTTTAAGTACAATATCTCTTACAACAATAGATTCACCAATCTCTACTCCGCATGCTGACACTGGAGTTTCGGCTTTTGCTTCTTCATGTGTGAAATTCATTGTTTTAATCAAATTATCCACACTCGGTTTATCTCTCCACTCTACTGCATAGTGCTGTGCATCGTATCTTGCAGTACGGTAATTCAACATTACTTTTATGTATGGATTAAGTCTATTCTGCTTGCAAATATTTCTGCACAAATCAATATTGTCAGCACAAAGAATTACGATTCCGTTAAGTCGCTGATCAATATAACCTTTACCAAACACCTGAACTTCGATATCCGGATTAACGGAAAGCAAGATGTTTTTTAATGACTCTGCTTTGTTGTGGTTTAAATCAGGATTAAAAAACATCTGGTTGCAAAGATTTTTACTTTCAACGAAATCAAAATCATATAATTTAAACTTGCAAAAGCCATATCTTGCAAGAAGCTCTGCCTGCGTACTACCTACGCTTCCGCATCCAACTATATGTATAGTGGTTGACAACTCCTTCTGATATGGGTTAATGTCTCCTAATTTACTTAAATCCATTCCGTAAGACCTCCTTAATCTATATACAAGCTTGCCTGTTCAATCAATGACTGCCTATCGTTAGTTATCGCTTCTTTATGTACAAGATTACTCAACTCATCATGTATGTCTTTGGCGTCCACATAAGAAACACCAAATATATCTTGAATCTCTACAATAGATAGATTAATAGAACTCTGGCTTTTTACACCAGTATTACCGTAACTGTAAGGATATTCATGATACGAATACGATACTGGCTTTGGTTCTGTAACCATATCTTTTGATTCTTCCTTGAAAGACATCAATGTGTCGTAAACTTCAGGTGAAACACAAAGTATTTTTCCAAACGACTGAATATTATTTGTGTTTAATATTATCTCAGGCTGAGTATCCTTACTTGTAGACTTATATGCTAAATTAAGCACACCATCATAAAGATATATATTAAAATCACCTTTTTTATTTATAATCATAAAGATATAAAAATCAGTGTTATCAATCATTTTCACGATGTCTTGCTGAAATTTTGCATCAACAGATGATGCCGATGTTCCCATATTTACATGAGAATGCCCGTGAAATCTAAGACTGTTATGTATATCGTCTGGCAACTCAGTCTGCCATTCATTATACTCTTCCTGAGAAGGCTCAACGGTTGTTCGAGTAACTACTTGAGGATATACAAAGATATCAGTAATAACAAAGTTGTTGTTTTGCCTTTCAACTGTGCCATGCCACCCCACCTCTTTGTCATTTACCTCAACAAGCATCATCATTTTGGCAAAAGCTAATGGAGTGAAAGATATTGTAGGTGTTTCTATATCTGTCGGTATCTTTAAAAGTTGCATTTTATTTTCTCCTTTCGTTCCATTCGTCTACTGTCATAACTTCTCCAGACTCCTTATCCACAATACACGAGTAGTCTGCGTCATTGAGCAGATCGCCCAATTCACTCATCACCGTAGAATCCATAAAATTCAAATTTTGTGACGCAGTAAGAATAAGCTGTATTGCATAGTAGATATTGCCTTCTGCTAATGCAGTTGCAATATCTATTCTAAAACCCCCAAAACAATTAAATAAAGCCAAATGAGGATGAGGCATATAACCGTATAGATTTGTCTCATAAGCATCAAAAGAATTGTTATCAAGATTTATACAGATTCTACATTCGGTTAGTAAATCAATTCTGCCATCAACCATCCAACATAAAACATCCTTACCTACGCTTGGCATATTATTAATAGTGGAATTTTCTGATTTTAATATTTCGGCAAAAGCATCCTCATCATACTGAGTAATCGGGTTGCATACTACAAACTCAAGGACGCCTCCATCAATTTTCACATCAGAAATCACACTGTTGTTTGTAAGCATATCTATCAATGCAGCATTATCATTATCGTTGTCGTTATATAATGATAATTGTTTTTTACAATCCAACAAGTTTTCGTAAACCTTTGTCGCATTTGCTACATAATGTCTATAATCCGATTCATAATTCTTAATCCTATCGTGTAGTCGATCAAGAGTGCGTTTCTTTTTATACTGCGTAAAATCGGCAATTTGAGCATTTAACACAACTTTCGATAATCCTTTTTCTTCTGAAATTTTGTCGGCTAACTCGAACAATTTATCATACGAACCTTGGCTTATTCCATCAACAATTGGTTTGAATTTGTTTTTGATCTCTTTTGCTGTGCAAACAAAATCAAACAGCGGAATAAGAAAAACAGCTATCGTTTCTTCTACACATTTTGCATTAAACGGATCTGTCCAAAAAATATACTGATTGCCGCCAACCCATCCTTTTGATTTATTGTGGGTTAATTCGCAATATTTATCATAATTCTCATACGATTCCACACTACAGTTAAATTTCTTATTAATTCCCTCTATAGTGGGTTCTGTGTTGTTATACCATATATAAACAGCTTTGTCTGTTGCAGCTCTCTGTGGTGGCTGTGTGCCGGAAACACAACCAAAAAATATAGATGGTAAATCACTGTTCTTAGTGTAATAAGGTTCGTAAACACATTTGACAAATGTTTCGATTATCTTGGGGCAATCATCTCCAAATGTAAGACGGCTATCAAAACAACTCCGAGTGTATAAATTTGTAATTAAATCCATTTTCTATTCCTCCTTAGATTTTGGCATTTCTAAATACAATTATGGCAGTAAGATGACTCCTGCGAGAAGCTTGGTCATTGGGATTGCTGATGTAATCATAGCTTCGATGTGGCTATTTCAGCGGCAAATCTTGGATTCATAAGCTCCTTTCAGTTGTAACCCTTGGGTTTGTGAGATAGTCGCCGCTTCTCGTTTTCTTCCCCGTGCATTTCATTCACCTTGCCTTCAGCAGCATCTCTGCCGGATGAGTCTTCTGCTCCTGACCTTTCTAATACTTTACTGTAAGTAAAGCAGTCTTTCGACAATGCAAATGCCAAAGGGAGAGCGTACTCTCCCTTGTTTCAAATCAAATTATGCACAATTTATGCACAATCAGCTTTGACAACCGATGCAAGAATGTATGTATCTCTTGCGCCAACAATGTCAGACAGTGTTCTGTTGACATCCTGTGCAGATACCACAACGCCGTTAAGATTGAGAATACCATTACCCATTTCGAGCTGGGCTTCATTGAAAGCCTGCTGAACTGTCATTTCGTCTGGGTTACCAATGATTGTTTTTGACTTAAGATTGTTCTGAACTTTAATGCTTTTCATTATTATTTCCTCCTTGTTTACGCTGTTACAATTGAGCCGACAATTTTTGCAATGTTTACATCAATATCAATACAAGCTTCCGATACATTCTTTTCAATCTGTTCAAGATTTGTCAGGATTGAACCAAAGTTTTCTGCAATCCACACCTTTGTGTTGTCAGCAGATTCTGATGGGAGAGGAATTGTAATTGATGCCTTTGGCGCTGTGTAAGAATTACTTACGAAAGAAATTCCGCAATCGCTAAAACTCTCTCTGTGTTCGCTTGGCTTTACAGCGAAAAGCATATTGCCATCATCATCCTTTAATGACAATACATCTGGCTTGTGTTTGTAAACTTTAAAAAGTTCCTCCATTGAAAAGTTGGCTTCAATAACCATCACATTGTTTAATGTTTTTACAGTCATTTTGTGACTCCTTTCTGCCTCATATGGCACTTTAATTTATTTCTACTTTAGCATTACCCAGTTACACCACGAGGAGGTAGTAGTTTTGTAACCGCTCACCCCTGTCTAAAGGGGTGCTGTAACATTTCTTAAATAAAGATGGAACTTGTGAAGAATCTGTAAATTGAACTTTTTGTTTGGCTTATCAATTAGGGCATTATGCTCTTACCGAAATACGAAAGTGATCTTTCTCTGTGCTTTTGCGTCTAAGCTTGGTTTTGGAAAGTGTCCTTTTGGTTCAAGAGCTTTGATTTATTTGAGGACACACTGAGCCAGAGTCTGTCCAGTGCCTTTCTCGATCAACCCGTATCCCTTTCTTCTCTCTAACCTTTCTAACACCTTACTTTAAGTAAGGCGGCTTTATTAAATAAAGCAAGCAAATGTTACATTATTCAAATCCTATTTCTTCATACGCTTCAACAGCTTCTGTTTCGGTATCACCCGAACACAACACATTGCCATGCTCATCAATAACTTCAAAGTGACCATTCTTTGCAATTACCGTCATATCACCCCTCACCTCCTACTCTTAATGCTGCCTCTTTTAAAACTGCAACATAATTATCAATCTTCTCTCTATCGGATTCTTTTGCTTGTGGCAAACAAAAACGAATTGTTTTTGCGATATTGTCAAGTTCTCTTGACAACTTTTGATCTTCTGTCATAATGTTTGCTCCACAATGTGAGCAATAATACGAACCTACTTCGTGTTTATCTTTACCACACTTAGGACATGCCTTTTTAATGCCTACAAGACTAACAGATGAATTAACCGATGCTCTGACTAATTTAGAAACAGTGGGATATGATACCCCATACAATTCAGCTATGTCTTTCATCTTTTCGCCTTGTCTATAAGCCGACACAATCTGGGCTTTTAGTTCCTTACTAATAGTTCTACCTGCCATTTTTGTAATCTCCTTCTACTGTGATATTGTGTTTTGCTATCAACATAATTTACTTTATAACCTGCCTAAAATTGTTCATATGTTAGATATACTCCCAAATATCCGGCAAATTATCATCATCAGGTATAAATTCCAAATGCCTCCTAAGACACCACCAGCCAGAATGGGACTCAGCTGCTCCGTCACAGTTGTGTAAGTAATTGTAAGGAGTCGAAAACTCAACACCTATATTCACATCACTGTCTACCACGGTACACACTCTGCCTATTACTCCTACATACGGAAAATTAGGATAGTCTGATAGTATTGTTGGAAGTATTTTAACCTTATCTCCAACTTTCAACATAAAACCACCTCCTTACAAAATTCATTACCAAACATCACTTTCTGGCACGAGTGATAAGTAATCTCCGTCGCACCACCAACCATCTGAGTGCGGTGCAAACCCTGTACAACCATGTAACCGATCATCATCAAAATCAAAACTTACAGCATACCAATTTACACCTCTATCGTCTTGACTCTCGAACTGTATGATGCCTATTTTGTTAATCAAGAACTGACTATCACAACCGTCCTGTTGTGTTATGCTTGGTAATACTTTTACTCTGTCTCCGATTTTAAACATTAAATTACCTTCTCTCAAATATAATTCCAAATACTGATATCATCTGTTTCGGACGGTTGAATTTTCTTGAGATGTTTAGGAAAACAACGCCAAGTATTGTTGTCTTCATCGTTAATCTTGATCTGTACTGAATTGCTTATCAAATTATTAGAATATACTGCATTAATAACCGCTGTATGTCCAATAAATATCTCAGGTATTCCAACTATAACAGCAGAAGGCAATATTTGAACTTGATCTCCAACCTTTAGCATAAGAAGCTATTCCTCCTGTTCTAATCGTTTAATTATTAAAATACGACAGTAATTTTCAATCGCAATTTCGGTTGTCTTGGTTTCGATTGTTCGCACAATCTGAGATGTAACCTTTACACCAAAATCCCTCAATACATCAATATGTTCATCACGAATATCTTGTATTGTTTTGACACTCTCGTACACTCTAACCACCTCTTTTTAGGCAAAAGAAAAGTGTATGCAAAAATCTATCGCATACACTTAATTGGTTTATATTTACTTTTTGTCACTCTTATAAAAGAGTGATTTTATGGTAGCGGTTTTGTTTTGACTCGCAACCGCTAAACGAGTTTACTTAATCTTTTGGCTTATAAGCAGCAAAATTCAAGCACAACTCTAAATTTCCACTATCATTTACTGAAAATGAGATTAGCGTACTGTTCAACGCAATCTTACAGAACGCCTCAATATCACTCATACGGAATTCAATCGGCATACCGTCTTTAGAACGAATTATTACAGAATTGGAATAGTTAGGTGTCAAGTCTAACGAAGCAAGTGAGATATCCTCGTCTTTGCTTGCAAATTTACTTAAGAAAACTATTGCATCTGTGTACGCATCCATCCCTCGTACATCTTCTACAAACTCGTCTGCCGACTTATTTAGATTTTGAGATATTTGTTTACGCAGAACTTCACCCAAACCGTGCATAGACTCTTGTGGTGTATTCTGGTTGCTGCTATCAACCGTGTTGTTACTCAAGAACATTCCCTCTCTTTTTATTAATTGACAAACATCGTTTATCTTGCCGTGATATAATCACGCTTCAGGAATATTCTACCATTTTTTACACGACTGTTCAAGCGAACATACTTTCTATTCGAGTTTTGCGTACTGTCTTGACTTATGGCAAATCTTAGTCATAAGTAACTCAGACATTTTCTGAGATAGCTTCGGAAATTCAAGCCTTACTTTGCTTGAACCCCTATCGGGACGAGTGGCTTCAAAAGTCACTTCTTTGTCATGAAGAAACTTAGCAGCATATTCATACGCATAATTTTCCACCCATACAACTCCCATCCATCTTTTCACCTCCTTAAAAATCAAAGCTTATAGCGATATTTTCGCCATAGTGGTCATAATAAGCCACCTCAATGGCTTTGATTTGTGTATCGTTTAATGCACTTAACTCACCCCATGAGATGCCGTAGCACTCAAGAAGTTTTTCAAGCTTATCTTTTTGACTCATCGGCATCCCTCCTATGGCGCAATTAAGACTAACAGTTTGCAAAACCAGTACAAGCCAATCAAACTTAGAGCTCCTGCTAAACAATAGCCTACTGTCATTATAGTAAGCTCAAGGTTAGTCAATTTATTATGTTTTTGTGGACGCATTACTAAACCTCCTTAAAAAAAGCATACGCTTTGGTAGCGGTTTTGTTTTGACTCGCAACCGCTAAACGAGTGTGCTTAGATATTACTTCTGCTCATCTGTAGTTTCTGTTACTGTGCTTACATCTTTAGATTTATCAGAATCCTGCGTGTTGGTAGCCTTCTGCTCATCTGTAGTTTCTGTATCTTCATCATCAGAATTTTTTGCACCTTCGTATTCAAGTGCAAACCCTCTGCCTTCGATTACACATCTCATCATTGAATAAAAATTTTCTCTAAACTCTCTACCTTGAGCCGCAGAGAGAGAGCCCCACTTTTTACCACGCTTAGTAAACAGGTTCATAAACTGTTTTACCTGATGACCTGTAACCTTTAACATATTTTTACCTTTTTTATCAGGCATAAACAGAGTTTCGTCAACAATAGACTGTAACAGCTTAGTCATAGATGTCATAGATGTAGGAACAGCAACACCCTCAATATCTTTATCGCCGGCATTTTTCAAAAATTCCACAGTACGAGCCGCCTCGTCAATATAGTAACAATCTCTCAGCTTTTTTAACTGAGCAGACTGCTCCGCACCGCTCGTTTCTTCAAGTGCCCATTTTAGCGCACAGATGAGCGATAATTTTTCAAGACTTAAAGCCCAGTGGTCACTCAGCTTACCTTCTTCTGATTTTGCTTTACAAAAATCCAGTAAATCAAATTTTTTCTTAGCTTTTTCATCAAGTTTGCATTTTGTGATGATGTGAGTTTCCTTTGAACGCTCAGTTTTATGACCAAGTACAGTGTACTCCTCTTTGAGAATAAGCTCCTTTACAGGAAAATCACAAGCTACAAACTTGTCGTATTCCTGAAGTTTCTTAGTGTGAGCATAATCCTTCTCAAGCTCATCAAGCTCATAAAAGAGCTTGTCACGCTTCATAGCGTCCTTGTCTTTGATTGCAGTGTTGATATCTGCAATTTTCGATACGATAGAATCGTATAACTCAGTTAATGTTTTCATAATGCAATCTCCTTATTTTAAAAATTTGCTCCGTAGAGCATATATTAAAGGGCACTCAGAATAACCACTGAGTGCCCTCGATATATACACTCATATTGAGTAATAATCAAGTTAATTTTCACATTTCCTCAAGCCAAGTTTAGGTTTGTGTAAACCTGCGAACGCTCTAACAGTGACGCCGCCGCCGAGAATTACTCAATCGAGTTTAGGGTATCCTACACCTACTACTTCTTATGCAAATAGTTACAGAATAATTTATTTGGTATTACTCACACCCTTGTATGCTTTTTGCTTTGTCATACCAAAGGTTCGCTCGCTCATAGCTACACTTATCTTTGCGATGTTGTAAACTCTCGTGGAGAACCTAAAACACTCAAAGGCACAAAATAAGCGTACCCCTCGTAGAGAAGCACGCTTTGCTATGTGCTATTAAGTTTGCTCAAATAAGTAAATTCTTTGATAGAGCTAATGGAATAGAACTGTTTACGGTACAATCCTTTAGAAACCGCCGAGGGTGTCCGTCCTCTCTGACCGTGGTGTCGCCGAGGGTGTCCGTCCTCTCTGACCGTGGTGTCGCCGAGGGTGTCCGTTCCTTAAAGACAAAAAAAGCGCCCACCAAAAAAGTGGGCGCAATAAATAAAACTAATTTTCGCACTGTAACGACTTGATAAATTGTAACATTCGCAAATCATTGTCGGTGTATGTATATGTTTGATTAATAATGATAAAGTCGTCAAAGGTCAAACAGTTTTCATTCAAAAAGCATTGAAAAGCCTTGCGAACGGCTCTGATATGTTTTTGTGCCGTTTTGTTTTTTCTTGCATATCCTTGTTTATCGTTTATGTTGTCGGCGGTATAATTCAGACACATTAATTTTAAAATCTTGTTTTGTGTCGGTGTGAGAGTAGGTAACACAGTAGTTAACATTTGATTGATTAATGGTATGTTGTAACATACGCCCGTCAAGGTGTCAACGGCTTGCAGTTTTTCCCCGTGCTCAATAGTGCGGTTGATTTCACCTGCAACATTAACTATATCCCCACTTCGTGTGATATCTTCAATGTATATTGTCTTGTGTGCCGTGTCTATACGGCTATTGATACCCCGTATAGATTGACAATAATTGTTAAGAGCTTTATAACCGGCGTGAATTACTTCTTTTTTATAGCCTACATAGTCGGAAGTGCAAGCGCCCGTATATTCATTACTGCGCATGTACTCCCATATGCCGACGACGGTTTCTTGAGTGAGGTCGTCAAAGTTTTGCCGTTCCCCCGCAAGCCTATATGTTACGATATCATATAATCGGGGTTGATTGATTGAATGACGGTAACAATGATTAACACACATACGGCTTGCAGTCTTGTACAAGTCACAAAGAGCAATACTATAACTTGCGAACGGCTGAGGGTTTACAACCTTGTAACCGTGTAAAGTCTTGCAAGCGTGGACAATTGTCTTGTGGGTGTGTGTAGGTGCATAAGTGATTTTTTTTGTAATGGTCATGATGAAACCTCCCTAATTTTTTGTTGCATATTGTTGCATATGCAACATTTTTTGTGTACTGTAGGTTGTCCTACCCCTATACTATACCACACCCGAACCGCAAAAGTCAAGTCATTTTTATTTCTTGCCGACTATAATGATTGCAAAACATATATATACTATGAAATGAATATTTATGCAAAATAATGTATAATTTTCACTTCACAAAATAGCAGTAGGTTAAATGGGGCATATATTCCATATTTTTAGTATGTATAATTATGCTTTATGTATGCAGTTACTTCTTCTCACAGTCAGGCTTAAAATCTCGTATTTTTATTTTCTCTTTTTCCCTCTCCCTCTACAAATCCTGAAATTTATTTCCTATACAAATGGTGAATTTGTTCCGATAAAAATATCCTTTACAAAAAATAATGAATATACTTGCATTTCCACAACTTGGAATTTTTTCAAAAAACTTTGATTTTTAAGTCATTTTTACTTGACATTTTTAGGATATATGGTACAATTAGCTCAGAAAGTAATTTAGAAAGGATGTTCGATACATATGAAAACTGAGAATAACAACCTAATCTATGTAGACTTCTCACAGCCTATACAACCTGAGAAATTAGTTAGGCAAAACAATAAGCTCCGAGCGTCAGCTCAACTCACAGTGCCCTCAGAAATTCAAAATATAGAATCTTATGAAAGACACGATGTAGATCCTATCAAAGATACCCATACATTAAAAAGTATCTCTGACTACTTAATTAGTAAAGGTAGATACAGAGACAACATGCTTTTTATATTGGGAATCAATTTTGGATTAAGAGTCAGTGACTTAAGGTTACTTACCTTTAATCACTTATTAGAGGTCAAGAACCAACAGTTAGTGTTCAAAGAATACTTTCCTATCATCGAATTAAAAACAAAAAAAACAAGAAGAAAAAAAATCAATAGGGTAGTTACCATTAACTCAGCAGTAATGGATGCCGTAGAATTGTTCCTCAATCACAATTCCAAAACTCTGAATGACTACTTATTTACTGGTGACAACAGTAACCGTTCCAAGAACTTAGGTAAGCCTTTAACCAGAGAATATATATATAGTATTCTTAAAGGCTTAGAAACTGAATGTGACCTTACAGAAAAAGTAGGTACTCATACATTAAGAAAAACCTTTGGTTATCATCAAATGGCTATGAGTAACTTTAGCAACGATAAGCTTTTATTATTACAGGAAATGTTTGGACACAGTTCTCCTTCCATTACATTGAGATATATAGGCTTAACACAAGATATAATCTTGGCTTCCTGCAAGAAACTCAACCTTGGTACAGACTACAGTTATGTAGTTAATAGCAATTTAGAAGCTACTAATCTCTTCCAGTCACTTGCATAAAGGAGTAACTACTGTTTTAGTTTTTCTTTTCCCTTGTTGGGAAATGAATTTATTGAACATAGACACACTCTCTTGCAACTACTATCTACGGATTCTAAGGTAAAGTTTAGAGTAAAGGAGCTTAATGAACGATTGGCAATCTCAGAATAAGCTTGCTGTTCGAGAGAATTAAGCGACCAATACATTTGTCTGTAAAGGCTTAATCTGCAAAACTTTTGGGACAAATGTATTCTACCCTGTGGTATGGAGCTCTTTTTGGAATTACGAATAGTTAAAAACCAAAAGTGCTTTTTTAAAATAAAACATAGTGTTCATCGGCTTTTTTCAAAGCCTCTCTCTTTAGAAAAAAAAAGAATATATAGAAAGAGAATAGAGTAATTGTGAAAAGAGTGTAATTAATCCTTTTTGCCCAAAGTGACGAAAACCCGCATTGGCACTGGGTTTTTGGGGTTTTTGTGACAAAAATGAACATCATATTATAAGTCTTGAAAGGAGTGATTTTGATGTAGAGGCAATTCACACATCAACACAAACATTTACTTGTAAAGGAGAGATTGGATTACGAACAACAACCAACGAAATACACATCATATAAAGGAGGGCTGCAAGTGGAACTGAATGTTGTAAACGCTTTAATGGGACAAGGTAAAACTTCCGCTGCAATTAACTACATCAATAACGCACCTAAAGATGAACACTTCATTTTTTGTACTCCATATTTGTCAGAAGTTGATAGGGTGATAACAGCTTGCTCTGACAAAGAGTTTATAGAGCCTCAAAAGAGTCCATCAAAAAGGCAACAATTCAAAGAGCTTGTTACAAATAAAAAGAATGTAGCGACTACCCACTCACTTTTCTCAAATATAGACAGCGAAACACGCAAACTAATAAAAGACAACAATTACACACTGATACTCGATGAAACAATAGAAACGATATCTCAACTTGTTTTGTCATCAAGTGATCGAGAGTTTATTGCATCACTTTGTGAGTTTGATAATAAAGGGTGTGCCACTTGGAACTCGGTCAAAGGAACAGCTTATATGAAAAGTATAGAAACGATGTGTAATTGTCACAACTTGTACTGTGCAAACAATGACTTCGTTCAACTACTACCGATTGAAAACTTTAAAGCCTTTTCCAAAGTATTTATCCTTACTTATTTGTATGAGGCGTCTTTTACTGCTTACTACTTTCAGATGTTTGAGATTCAGCCCAAATATTGGTGGATACAGGGGGACAATTACGAAAACTTTACATTCGTAGATTACGAAGTCAAGCATGACATTTCGGATGTCACTAAACTTATACATATATGCGATAATGACAAAATGAATGAAATTGGTAAACCTCCAACAGCGCTTAGCAAACATTGGTATCAGACACATAGCAAGGAAATCCCTACACTTAAAAAAAATATATATAATTTTTTTAGAAACATATTGAACGCAAAATCTAATGAGTGTATGTGGACAACATTTAAAGAGTATAAATCTAAAGTGCAAGGTAAAGGATACACAAAAGGATTTATAGCTTGTAACTTACGAGCATCTAATAAGTTTAAAAGCAGGACAGCGATTGCCTATCCGGTCAATAGGTACATTTCCCCTGTTTTTATAAGATTTTTTGAGAACAATGGCGTTACGGTCGATGAAGACGGTTTTGCTCTCAGTGAAATGCTTCAGTTTATCTGGAGAAGCGCAATCAGAGATAACAAAGAAATTAACATCTATATCCCATCCTCAAGGATGAGAAATTTACTGGTCGGTTGGATAAATAATAATAAATAAAGGAGTCCAACCCATTGAACAAATATACATTTAACTACACAGAAACAGAGAATTTTACAGCAGAGGAGGTGAAGGATTGTCGTAAATGCCTCTGGTTTGACCTGTGTGGCACGAATAGTTTACCTTGTACAAATTACTCTGACGAAGAAATAATCGCTCAGGAGGTCACAGAGGACATGAACGAGCGTGTTATGGCTTACGCAGAGGTTGTACACGAACTAAACGATGAAGACAACACATATTCGCTTATGTATGAGAGCGAGGTGAGTGTTGTTGAGTGATTATATACACGGAGTAAACATCCTCTCTTTGGATGCTAAAGATGTATTTATCGCAAACCATTATAATAAACCCGATAGTGTAGGTTATAACATCCGTTATCGCAACGGAGATATTAACTACCGAAAATTTATTAACACACTTCCTCATAGCAAAGAACTTCCGAAAATCATTGAGGTATATAAGAAGGTGTTCCGAAATAATCGCTTTTCCTGTACGGTCAACGGAAAAGAATACACTCAGAAAGTTATTAACATTACTTTCAATTACAGTAACAAAGAATACAATAGAATAACCGCTAACATTTATGTGAAATTCGGCTATCGTTTAGATGAATTAACCTTACAAGATTGTGTCTGTGTTAAGGACGGTGAACTGCTTGCTATTCAAACAGACACTCCTACAGAGTTTCCTATACATAAAGATGTACTTGGCAAATACTTTTATTACGATGATGGAATGTATAAGGCTAAGAACAACATAAAGGTGCTACACTCGGTTGGTGATTTACGAGCCGACTTGTATGCAAACGGTTTTGTTTGCGACGGAGTAAAATATGTAAGATACAAAAGAAGCAATGGCAGTTCTCGTTTAGGAAAATGCTTATTCATTGATGAGAATTTATATAGAGGGATTTTTAATTGGTCTAAGTGTGGTTTAACTATCAAACAGGGGCAAGAAATTGATTTGCCCGCATTTGAGTCCTACACAGCGTTACCTTTGAGTAGCACTATTGCAAGCCTGTATATTCAGCCCGAAAATATTTTACTTGTAGATGATTATGAAGATATGTTTACAGATAGAGTAATGACTACCCGTATAGATGAGGGTGTGTTAAAAACGCAACCGGAAGATGTGCAGATATGTAATAGCATTTGGGATGGACAGTCTCTTATGGATGTTAGTCTATTTGGAGAATATCAGCATAAAGGTTTTTTATTATTGCGTAATAGATTTTTTAAGTCAGCTTGCTTTAATACCAACCTTCAACGATGGTTTGCCGACAACGGTATTACTGATGTGTCACAGCTTAATGGATATACACGAGCTAAATGTATACAGGATGTAAAACTCGTAACTACTCCAAGCAGTATTAAATATTTGAAGTTTGGAACATTTGAAGCATGGCTTGACAATCTCGACACAGAATTTGGCATAGTTAAGTACGAAAAGCCGACTCATATTATGGACGGTAAATTAGTTCAAACCCATTATCAGCTTTTAAATACATTACAGTTGTCACAAGAAGATATGGAAGAGTTTTTGAAGCCTTCAAAAGACTATCTAAAAGCCCTCAAAACGGACGAAACTGTTTTGAGGTATCACATTAAGGCTCAGACAAATAACACACTCACAGGCGAAGCCATAGCCTCTAAAAACGATTTGGTGTACACTTTGCTTGGCATTAATGACAAGTTTTGTGAGACTAAATTGTATTATGACACAGTAAGAGAGACTATTAGGTCTTATAAGAACAATATGAAGAGAGGTCATATTTCCGTAGCTGGTAATTACTCAACACTTGTAGGAAATCCTTATGAGATGCTTCTACAATCAATTGGTAAATTTGACGGTACATCTCACTTGGGTATAGGTAATATACATTCAAAAAGATTTGCCTATAATCAAAAATTATTAGGATCAAGAAGTCCTCATTGTTGTACAGGCAATGTATGGGTTGCTTATAACAAAGAGTGTCCGGAAATAGACACATACTTCAACTTCACCAAAGAGATATTGTGTATTAACAGCATAGGAGAAAATGTTTTGCAACGGCTTAATGGCTGCGACTTTGACTCAGATAGTGTATTAATCACAGACAATCCTATTCTATTAAAGGCAGCAATTAAAAATTATGATAAATGGCTTGTTCCAACGAATATGGTAGAAGCTAAAAAAATCAAGAGACATTACACCGTTAATGACTTAACAGACTTGGATATTAAGACAAGTGAGAATAAGATTGGAGAAATTATTAACCTTGCACAAGTACTTACAAGTATTATGTGGGATAATATTAATAACGGTGCATCGTTTGAAAGTGTTCAACCCATATATACCGATATCTGTCAGTTGTCTGTAATGTCTAATATTGAAATAGATAAGGCTAAAAAAGAGTTTGATGTACAAATGACAAAAGAGCTCGAACGACTAACTACAAAGTATCTCAAAGACGAAAACGGAAGCAAGTCACTGCCGGAATTTATGTTAGAGGTGAGCAAACAAAAAGCTAATCATAAAAGACATAAGCATTGTACTTCTCAAAATAAGACTTACCGTTGTTATGATACCTCTATGGACTATCTTGAAAAATCAGTGCGTAAGCGTATAGTTGGTAATGACAAGCATCCTATGTTGCCTTTGACTTCTTTTATTGATTTCAAGCCTCACTCTTCACATATCAACAAAGAGCAAGCTGATGAGTTTATTTATACTGTAAGAAAGAAGCAAAGTGAAATAAACGCTGTATGGCTAAAAGAAGAATCGTCGAACATAGAAAAACACGAGCAAGCAGAACAAATTTATCAAGACTTATTGACATATGTGTCTTATAAGAGAATTGGTTTAAGTACAATGAGTTATTTGCTACACGAAGCTGAGAAACCAACAAACAAAGACATATACCGCCTATTGATTAAAATATTATTCTATTCCCTACCTAAAGATTTCTTATATCTCCTGCGTAAAAGCAAAACTCCAGTACAAAAATTAAAAATGTGTGAACAAGGAGATATAGAATTTTTTGGGGTTAGATTTAAAAAAGCATAAAAATTTTGCCCCGATTATAGTCATAATCGGGGTGATTTTTTGCAATTTTGGGGTACTTCCCGCCCTTTTTGGACATTCGGACACCCAAAAATCTCGAATTTTATGCGGTTTTTTGTCTTGCGAGTTAGGCTGTATAGGGGGACTAAATACAATACCCCATAATATACTATCATTTCTTGCATTGCAAGTCAAGTGATAAATTGAATTTAAGGAGTTTTTACAATTATTACAATCACAAAAAAAGAGAGTCAGATTATACGCTCAGAGTTTCCGGATATATGGATTCCCCAGACAGGACGAGGAAAGCCTGCAAAAAGACACAGAAGATATTTGCCAGAAGTGACCGAATATCTCCGTTTGATTGCAGACACAAATATTGAGGCAGCTAAAATACTTAAAGCAAAAAATCGTGCCTCTAAACAGAGACGAAAGGGTTGAGCGTCTTACTATGCAGAAAGCTAACACAAATAAATATATAGACAATTGGTGTTTACAGCGACCAGACGAAACCCATGAGGAATGGAAAATCAGGCTAATAGTAGCTAAAAAGAACGGGGAGCTAAATGGCACAAAATTTCCTTTGAAATGGTCTCAAATTGTAAGCCTGCTTGGTGAGAGCGTATCGTCTGACCACTTTAGAAAATATGCGTCAGGTGTGTATGACTATTATAATTATAAAAATCAAGATAATGTAAGCACGAGAGTTCTTTCAATATCAGATTTGCATTTTCCTTACTGTAAACCTCTTAGCACATTTGAGAAATACATAGGTCGTGTAGATATATTGCAATTAAACGGAGACCTTGTAGACTGCGCCCAGTTGTCAAAATTTACGAATAAGTCGAAATATGTAAGCATAACCAAAGAACTTATCAGAGCAAGGCAATATTTAATTGACCTGATTCATTTGCTGAATCCCAAAAAGGTAATTGCAAACAACGGCAATCACGATTTGAGAATAGGTGATTATATTGCAAAAAAGACAAACAGTGAATTATGCGACATAATGCCGACATCTGTACTTGATTATATCTTCACAGACGGGTTTATTGATTATGACAACGAAATAGGAACGAAAACTGAGTATTCTCCCCTGACGCATGTATTCAAAGATAGCAACATTGAAATTGAATTTACAGGTAAATGGTATTCTCAGTTTGGCGATACGGTATTTTGCCATCCACGAGCATACTCTTCGGTAATGCTTAAAACCGCAGAAAAAGCTTTGTATTATTTTCGCAACGAGGGATTTGATTTTAGAAATATTGTTATGGCTCATACTCATCGTCAAGGGTATTATGTCATCGGAAACTCTGCAATCTATGAACAGGGTGCTTGTTGTGAAACAAGAAAAATGAAATATAGCGAAGGAAGATTGGTTAATTCTCAGAAAGAAGGATTTGTATATATGTGTTTCGATGAGCACGGTCACGCTATTCGTGAGAAAACCAAACTTATGTCTCTAAATTAAGGATGTGGTTATATGTTTAATAAAGAAAAAATGTGTGCATATAACCAAGAACTAATGGATAACTTTGAAACATATTTGAGTTATGAACCGTACTCTCCTGCCACTGTAAAGCACTATGTTGACGACACACGGATGTTTCTTAAGTGGCTATGGCATTTTAACAAAAATAAGTCTTTTACGAAGTGTACAAGTGAAGACATTAATAACTTTATTAAATATATGAGACACGAACGAGGAGTGTCTTATCAAAGACTTTCGGCAATGCGTAGATCCCTTCGTTTCTTTTGTCAATATGTTAAATACATAGAAGGAGACGAAGTGAATATTATTTTTGAGTAGGTGGTGAAATATGCCGAAGCGAAGTGAACGAATATGTATGTTGAATCAAGAGAAGCTAAAAAAAATCAATCCCGAAACACTCAAACTATATCATAAATATTTATTAGATATGAAAATCAGAGAGCTTTCGGAAAAGACGATTTATAATTATTATAACGATTTAGCTAACTGGTGGATTTATATATACGATTATCAAGACAATAAATCAGTTAAAGAGATTGATGATTCAGATATTTCTGAGTTTATCGTTTATTGCAAAGATCAGGGCAATAATACAAATCGCATTAAGAGAAGAATGTCAAGTATATCGGCATTCTTTTTATTTTTAAAGAAAAAGAGATTGATTGACGAGAACCCAATGAGTTTTATAGATAGACCAAAAGAAGGTCAGGCGGTTGTTGCACAAACATTTCTTACTACACAGCAAATTCAGTTTATGAGGGAAAAGCTACAAGAGAATGTTGAAAAGGCTAAGGAACAAAGAAAGACTAAGCCCACGCAGTATTACGAAGCACTTACAATGCAAGCATATGCTATCTTTTCACTGACCACAATGGCAAGAATAAATGCCATTGCAAACATAAGATGGGAACAACTTGATTTTGATAGCCGTGTGGCTAAAGATGTTCTTGAAAAAGAAGGATATCTTGTCGAACTATTTTTTAGCGAAGAAGCCAAAGAATATTTGCTAAATCTAAAACAATATAGAACAGAGAACAATATTGAAGATGGTGGATATGTTTTTGTATCAGCTCATAGAAAGAGTGGTTCTTGCACCCCTGCGACAGTATCAACACTAAGCGACTATTGTAAAAAGATTGGTCAAATGATTGGAGTTCCAACATTACATCCTCATGATTTTAGACATAGCGGAGCAACAGCATATAAAAATGCTGGTATGTCGCTTGAAGAGGTATCAGTGTTGCTTAATCACAAAAGCACGGATGTTACTCGTAGGTTTTATATCAAAGAAGATAAGAGTAAATTACAAGCAAATAAAGACAAGTGCAATATCTAAATTGCACACGGAAGAAACGGAGAAATAATGGCACAAACAACAGAACTAATTAGTATGTTAGCCGATAAAGGCTACACAAAAAAGGACGCAAAAGAAGTAATCAAAGATGTTTTTGATTGCGTTGCAGAAATGTTATGTACTGGTCAACCCGTACAGATACACAAATTTGGTACTTTTTATGTTAATGAAGGCAAGGCTCGAAGAGGAACAAATCCTATCACGCACGAAATTATCAACATTGAAGCATCGAGATGTGCAAAATTTACAGCGTCCTTGTCTTTAAACACACAATTAAATCACGATAAGGAGTGATTCTTTGCCTAAAGTTAGTAAAATCGCTCCACCAAAAAAAAGTATTGACTTTAAACCGGTATACCGCTGCAAGAAATGCAAAAAGGAATTTACAGAGTCTCAAAGAGCCAAAGCATTTTCAAGAGGTTCTTCTCCATTATGGCAAGGTGACGGAAAGTTTTTTCCAGTATGTAAAGATTGTGTAGATGAATTATATAATCACTATCGAGAAGTTTTTGGAAGCGAAGAGAAAGCTTTAAGGCGGGTGTGTTTACACTTTGATGTTTACTGGTCTCCTGAAATATACGCTCTGTTAGGAGACACAAGTTCATCTCGTCCAAGATTTAGAGCTTATATGGAGAAGGCAAACTTATTAAAATACTCAGGCAAAACTTTTGACGATACTCTGGACGAAGAAGAATTAAAATTCAAAAAGGTCAAAGAAGGAAGCGCTACAGAGGACGATGTGATAGATTCTGTGCCGTCAGGTGCTTTGAATTTTGGTGGTAGTGGCGAAAGCGAAGATGAGTTAAAGGTTAGATTAGGCATAACTCCCGCAGACGAAGCCTTTTGGGGATATGGCTATCCAGCCTATAGTTATGCTAATCTTAAGTCACTATACAAAAAACTCACTAAGGACAATCACAATTTAACAGTTGAACAACAAGTGTTATACAAACAGTTATGCATTACAGATTTAAGAATCTCAGAGGCAAATCAACATAACGAAAAAATTGATTCGCTACAGACAAGCATGGGTAACATTATGACCAAGTTAGGAATATCACCTAACCAGACAAAAGAAAGTGACTTAGCTGAAACAAACACTTTTGGTGTATTAATAAAAAAATATGAAGAGCGTAAACATATAGATGAGTGCAAAAACAAGAATCAGTTAGTTTGGTATATTACAACTTATTTTCTCGGACATTTGTGTAAAATGCTAAAAATACATAACAGATACGCTCATATGTACGAAGAAGAAATGAATAGGTATAGGGTTGAGCGTCCAGAATACGCTGGTGAAGATGATGAAGCTATTTTTGAGTCGGTATTTGCGGAAGCATTAAAGACCGCACCTTCTGACAAGGATGGCGGTGATGCTGATGACATCGACACAGACTGACAGTATTTATAGCACAAGTTCGGTCACAACCAAAGACCGAATAAAAGAACAACGGCAAGAAACAATGGATAAAGTAAACACGGTAACTGGATACTACAGAGAACACCCAGAACACTTTGTTGAAGATTATCTAAATATTATTCTAAAACCATTTCAATCTATACTTATATGTTTTATGAATATATGCAACCAGTTTATGTTTTTAGCCTGTCGAGGCTTAGGTAAGACATTTTTGGTTGCTATTTTTTGCGTTGTTAGATGTATTTTATATCCGGGAACAACAATATGTATTGCATCTGGTAACAGAAAACAGGCTAATTTGGTTTTGGACAAGATTATAAATCTTATTATGCCCGGTGCCCCTAATTTGAGAGCTGAAATTGAATCTTGGAGTATTACAGGCGAAAAAGGCGAAATCAAATTTAGGAATACATCAAAAATATTGGTAGTAACTTCGAGAGACTCTGCCAGAGGTGCAAGAGCAAATATTCTTATTACCGATGAATTTAGAATGGTATCAAAAGATGTCATTCAAACCGTATTGAAAAAGTTCTTATCGAATCCCAGACAGCCCGGATTTTTCAAACTTAAAAAATATCAATATCAAAGACCAGATGGTAGTTGGCATGTAAAACCAGAATACCAAGAGAGAAACAAGGAAATTTATATGTCTTCAGCGTGGTTTTGTTCTCATTGGTCTTATGCAAAAGCAAAGGGTTATGCGGCTACCATGTTAGATGATAGTAAAAAATGTTTTATATGTGGTTTTCCGTATCAGCTTGCAATTAGAGAAGGTCTGCTTATGAGAGAACAAGTTGAGGATGATATGGCTGAATCGGATTACAATGAAGTGTCATGGTCAATGGAAATGGATTGTTTGTTTTATGGTGATTTTGAAGGTAGCTTCTACGAATATCCTGTTATAAACCAGACACGAACAATCAAATATCCTTGGTTGCCACCCGATTATAGTAGGCTGGCAGGAGATAAAAAACTAATTATTCCGCCCAAGCAACACGATGAAAAGCGTATTTTGTCAATTGATATTGCACTTATGGCAACGACAACAAAACACAAGAATGACGCTTCTGCTATTTTTATTAATAGCTGTGTACCTCAGAAGCAAAAAGGCGGTAGGTTTGTTCATAATATCATATACAGCGACACACTTGAGGGCGAACTGACAAGAGTACAAGCATTGATTGTGCGAAAATTATATGAACAATTTGATTGTGATTATATAGTCATTGATGCGAACGGTGTTGGCTCTGGTGTATACGATGCTCTGGTGGAAGAAATTAAAGACACTGAAACTGGTGTAGTTTATCCCCCATTATCTTGCTGTAACAACCCAGATATGGCAAGTCGTTGCAAAGATAAATCTGCTCCAAAAGTTATTTGGGCAATTAAAGCAGGTGCTAAATTTAACTCAGATTGTGCATTAGCCTTAAGAGAAGGGTTTAAGTCTGGTCGTATTAAATTACTTATAAATGAGTTTGATGCAGAAACCTGCCTTAATGATATTAAAGGATATAGTAATCTTAGTCCTATTGAGCGAACAAAAATCATTAAGCAGTATATAAATACCACGCTATTGGTTAATGAATTAGTAAAGCTCAACATTGAAGAAAACAATAAACTTATTAAAGTTAAAGAAATGTCTGGTATGCGAAAAGACCGTTTTTCAAGTTTGTCTTACAACTATTATGTAGCAAGACAGATTGAAGACAGTATACGACAAAAAGGCAACACGATCTATTCGGCAAAAGACTTTTTTGTGTTTAGAGCACCAGACATGTACAAGTACCGTTAAAAGAAAGGGTGTGAAAAATGAATAAGATTGATAGTGTAGAAATTCATACTGAGAAGCAACGAACAGAAGATAATAAAAAATATAAAGAGCAGATCAAAACGACTCAGCAAAAATTTGCTGCTTTAAATCAGCTTGTGCTTCGAGACCTAAACAATGACAGAAACACACCTTCCTTTTTTCTGTACACAAAAGACGAAATCAATACATATTTATCCAATCCATATAGATACCAAGCACAGTTGCGCAATGCGGTTATTTATATGTATTCGGCAAGTTCACACTTTCGTAGAATTATCCAGTATTTTGTCGGATTAACAGACTTGTCTTATATTGTGTCTCCATACAATGTAGATATATCAAGTATGTCAGACACAAAAAAGATTAAGAAAAATTACACAAAGATTTTGCATACATTAGATGGGTTTAACATTAAAAGCTCATTTGACACTATCTTAACCGTGTGCTTACGAGAAGATGTGTTTTATGGAACTATGAGGGTGACTAAAGATAACATCATGATTCAGCAGCTTCCCTCTGATTATTGTGACATAGCGTCCATTCAAGATGGTGTATTGGATGTTTCATTTAATTTTCAGTATTTTGATTCGAGGTCAGAATTACTGCCTCTATACCCTGTTGAATTTACAACTAAATATAATTTATATAAGCAAGATAGTACACAATATAAATGGCAGTTATTGGATGCTCCGACATCTTTTGCAATCAAATGCAATAAAGATATTTTAAGTTATCCGGTGCCTCCTTTTGTTGGACTTTTGCGTGAATTGTATGAAATTGAAGATTATAAGCAACTTAATTTGACACAAACCGAAATCGAGAATTATGCGTTACTGGTAATGAAACTGTTAATGAATGATGACGGCTCATTTCCTATGGATTATGAAATGGCTAAAGATATATGGAGAAACTTAGATTCCGTACTGCCCAATGAAGTAGGATCGGTTTTAACTCCAATGCCGGTTGAGAAGATTAGCTTTAATCATGCAAACACCTCTGATGTAGACAATGTAGCAGACGCAGAGAATCATCTTTTTACGGCAGCAGGTGTTTCGAGTCTTCTATTTAATAACGCAAAAGCATCGTCAAATGCTTTGCTTTTATCTATAAAAGCCGACCAAGCAATTACTTATGGAATTGTGTTAAGCATTGAAAAGATGCTTAATCGTTACATTCATACTCTCTCACATGGAAAAATGTTTAAGATATCATTTTTGGATGTAAGTCGTTTCAATCGCAAAGAAGCTGGCGACTCGTATCTAAAAGCCTGTCAATACGGATTGCCGATGGTTTCGTATTATTGTGCATCACAAGGACTTAACCAGTCAGATATTGACAGTATGCACTTTTTGGAAAACTCTATTATGGGCATTCCCGATAAGTTTGTTCCATTGAGCAGTTCGGCTACACAGAGTACAAAGGCAGCGGATAGTAATGGAGAAGCGGGAGCACCAACCAAAGATTTAGGAGAAATCAGCGACAACGGTGAAATTGCTCAGGAAAGAGACGAAGAGTAGTGAAATTTATTTATGTAACAAATGAAAAAGACAAACAACTGTTAATCAATGCAGGGTATTCTCTTATTTCTGTTATTGACAATAAGAGAAAATGTTCTACAAGCCCAACACTATATGTATTTGAGAACAAATCATCACTCTCAAATAATAAAGCTTTATTTGAAAATGTGGCTTGTATTTATTCAGACAAGTTAATGTTTTGAGCCTCACTCATTATAGAGTGGGGCTTTTTACATATTTAAAATCATCTGGAAGGTGGTGAGTAAGAGTGAAGCAAGATAAAAAGCGTGTGACGATTCAATATAGTATCCCTAATCACATTATACAGTACGACAACGAAGAAAAAATCAATAGTTCTTTTGCAAAAGGTGTAATTAAAGTGGCTTATACGGGACTTAATCGCAATAAGACATACATATCGAAAGAAGCATTTGAAAGAGCTATTTGGTCAATTTTTAATTGTCCTGTTGTTACTCACTATCTACGAGAAGAAAAGGATTATGGTGGACACGATGTTGAGATAGTCACCACAGACACAGAAACAGAATTGGTTAATTTAACAGAACCTATCGGAGTAGTGCCTGAATCTGCAAAGTATTGGTGGGAATCCATTAAAGATAGCGGTGGTACTCATGAATATCTGTGTGTTGAAGCTTATTTATGGACAAGGCAAGAAGGTGTATATAAATTACTTTCCGAAAACAGTGCATCTGAGTCAATGGAGATTTCTATTATAGATGGCGAAATGGACGAGCATGGAGTATATCAGATCAACAATTTTGAATTTGAGGCTTTTTGTGTTTTAGGCGAAGATGTTGAGCCTTGCTTTGAAGGAGCATGTGTCGAAATGTATTCTCAAAGTGGCACTCATGACAAATATAGCGAGATGATGAAGGATTATAAAGCTATGCTCTCAGAAATAAGTAAGAGCACACAGAAGAAAGGAGGAGATATTATGGATAAGAAACAAGAGCTGATTAAAAGCTATGCAGTAGATGTAAGTGATTTGGATATTGAAAATATTTCTATCGAGGATTTAACATCTGAGCTTGAAAGCAGAAAGTTTGCTTTGGAGTCTGATGTTTGTCAGAAATTAATCCATGCAATGGATGATAAGAAAACAAAGATTACTCTCGATGATGATTCATTCTATGAAGTGCGCAAGTATTGGTTTGTGGACTACGACAGTGAGTCTAAAGAGGTATATTACGCAGATTGCGAAAACAGGCAGCTCGTTGGCTTTAACTATGAACTTAAGGGTGACGATGTTGTGGTAGACGAATCTACAGCAAAGAGAAAAAAGTATGCCATTGTTGATTATGTAGAGGGCGACAAAGAGATTGAGTCTGCGGTGTTTAATATGGTAGACGAGGTAAAATCTCAGTTTTATTCGACACTCAAATCAAACAAAGAACAGTATGAAGCAAGTCTTGCAAGTATTACCGCAGAAAAGACTGAACTGGAAGAGTATAAGAACGCAAAAGAAGCAGAAGAGCGTAAGTCACAGGAAGACGCTGTGTTTGCAAAGTTCAGTAATTTGGCAGGGGTTAATGAATACGAGACATTGAAAGCCGAGCATGAAGGTATGAACATTTCTGATATTGAAGAGAAATGTTATGCAATTATGGGCAAAAACGGCATGAGTTTTTCTAAGAAAACAGACAAGCCTCTGGCATTTGGTATTGATAAAAATGTAGGTGGCGTAGCGGATAAGAATAGTGTTATTGATGACACAAATGATTACGGTGGTCTTTTTGCCAAGTTTGGCATTAAACCCAAAGATTAAATAGAGGAGGCATTTATATGACTGATGTAAAGCATGCTGTGTATAACAGCGATAATGTTAGTGCAACCACAGATGGTTCACTTATTGTTTCAATGAAATATATGGGTTCTGGTAGTGCAGCTACAGCAATTGATAACGGCAATATTGTACTTGTGGGTGAACTTATGGCAGGTGAAAAGCAGATTCATAAGGCAACAACTCCCGCAGCAAATTCCCCACGAGCTCAGCTTGCTATTGTTACAACTGTAGAGGAGGACAAGAAGGCTGTACTTAAATCAGACACAAACCTTGAAAAATACACAAACGAAGCTGGTAAAACTCTTAGAGGTTTCCGTTTCCATACAGGTGATACTTTTAGCGTTTCTGCGGAAGCTCTTGATGGTACACCGAAGAAGGGTGACGCAGTAGAAGTACAGGCAGGCACAAAGATGAAGGTTGTTGAAACTGTAACAGCCGCATCAACACAGATTGGCAAAATTGTTGACGAAACAAAGTATAAGAGATACACACTCTATACAATTGAAGTACAGTAAGGGAGGATTGTATTATGGCAGATAATAATAGCATTGTTCAGCTTGCTGTTGACGCATATCACGGTGAAGTTGGTAAGTATTCAAATAAGGACTCAATGGAAGTTCTTAGAAAGTCTCTTGTTGAAGCTAATGGTGGCTCAACCAAGCTTGATTACAAGAGAATTAGAGACGGTAAGTGCGGTCAGCTCTTCTCAATTGTAGAGGAAATTCTTTCTCGCACTGTAGTAGAAGGTCTTCAGAAGAGTGACTTCTTTAACAACTTTGTTGAGTTTAGAAATATTGCAGCCGGTGATGTAAACGCATTTGAAGTACAGGATTCTATTCTCTATCAGGTTGCTGAGGTTGCAGATGGCACACAGGGCGTTAGAAGACAGAGATTTGGCGGTTATAATACTGTAGCAATTGATACAACTCTCAAAATGGTAAAAATCTATGAGGAGCTTCAGAGAGTGCTTAATGGCACAGTGGATTTTAATACACTTATTGCAAGAGTAAGTGAATCCTTTAGTCAGAAGATTCTTGACGATATCTACAAGGTATGGGCATCTGCTACAGCAGACGATTTTGGCGGTACAGCCTTCTTCCCTGTTGCGGGCACATATAGCGAAGATACTCTCCTTGACACAATTGCACATGTAGAGGCTGCTGCTGGTGGTAAGACAGCAACAATTTCAGGCACAAAGGCTGGTCTTCGTAGGATCGCTCCAAGCGTACAGGGCAGAGACTCACAGAGCGATATTTACAATAACGGTTATTATGGTAAGTATTATGGTTCTAATGTACTTGCAACTCCGCAGAGACATAAGATCGGCACTACTGACTTTGTATTTGACGATAAGACTCTCAATATCGTTGCAGGCGATGATAAGCCTATCAAGGTTGTATACGAAGGTGTATCAACAATTATTCTTGGCAACCCGACAGAAAATGCTGACCTTACATACGAGTACCTTTATGGTGAAAAGTATGGTATTGGCATTGTGCTTTCAGGTGGCGCAAACACTGGTATTGGTAGATATACTTTTACTAACTAATGATACTGATATTCGGGCGTAGTTTTAACTACGCCCGTTTCAATGAAGGAAAGGATAAATCAAATGGCAACAGCAGTTACAACAACACGCAGAACAACCAAGACAAAAACAAAAACATCTGCAAATACGGATGTTCTGGAAAATCAGCATATTAAATTAAGAAAAACACTTCCGCCTGAAGCTGTTATTCCTGTAATTAACGGCTTTCAGGGCAAACTTATTGCACAGAACAGAAGAACTCACGAAGAATTTATATGGGAAGAGTTCGGTGATGTTCAGGATTTGACATTTGCAGATGTAAAGTCAATCTATTCCACAGATAAAGCCTTCTTTTCTAACAATTGGTTTTTATTTGAGGACACTTTAGTTCTTGAGGTACTTAATGCTGAAAAATATTACACCAATGCACTCACAGTTGAAGACTTTGATACATTGTTTGACAAAACTTCCGACGAGATTAAAGCAATTGTTTCAAAATTAAACCGCTCTCAGAGAATGTCAGTATGTTACAAAGCACGCAATGCAGTAGCGAATCACGAAATCGATTCACTTTCGGTTATTACGGCATTAGAAGAGAGTCTTGGTGTCAAATTAGTCGATAGATAAGGAGGTTTCCGATGATAGTCTCTTATGATGATTTTATCAGAGTCTTTCTGGATAAAGTAAAAGAGTGGAAGTTTTTAGATCCTCATCTTAGCGATAAAGAAAAAACAAGAGTATGTGATGGATATTTAAAACGAGCATGTGCTTCTTTCAATAGAAAGTGTGGTTATAATCTTTACAATAGAGATGATACAACAAGAACATTTTTAGAGAATTTTAGCACTGAAGATGTAGACGAAATTGTAGACATTATTACCGAAGGTATGGTTGCACAGTGGTTTAAGCCATATGCAAATAACGCAGACAACTTAGAAAACACACTTAACACAACGGATTACAGTGGGTATTCGCCTGCGGAAATTTTAAACCGTGTAAGAACAGCATATAAAGAGGCTGAAACATGTTTCAAAAACAGAGGAAATAATTACTCTTTTGAACACGGAGACTTAACGGATTTACATATATGAACAAACAAATATATTTGCATTATCTATCGTGTTTAATTAATCAGATATTTAAAATTCTACCCTTAAAAGAGCAAAACTCTGAATTTATAGATACTCATATCTCAGATATTATTAAAGAGTTAAAAGGGTTTGATATGCTTATTAAAGACACAGGGTATGACGCTGTGATTATGCGTATTCTTGCTATATTAAGCTATTACGAACAAAATATTTATGTCAGTAGCGTTGAAGATGTGAGACGAAATATTTTCAAAATGATTACTCTATGCGAAAAGCTTAAATATAGAATTGAAGGTGATAACTGTGTCTTTATGGAATGAGTATATGAATGAGTATGTCTCGTTGCCTCAAACTAAACGACAGCAAATGATAGAGCGTGTGCAGCAGCGACAAACTGAATTATTACGAAATAAGAACTTGTCTTATGTAACTGTAACAATAAACGGTGAAGAAAGAGAAGCTGTCATTACGAGGAGCGATAGCGGAGATGATATTAAGAATTTACTCTCTCTCCCTAACGAAAAGTTTGAAAGAGGTTCTCTGGTAGAATGGCAAGATAATTATTGGTTGATTATATCGCATGATGTACAGGACGAATTATACACAAGAGCAAAAATACAGCAATGTAACTACACACTCAAATGGATTAACAACAATGGTGACATAATCGAAAGGCATTGTATTATTACCAATAATGACCGCAATTCGTCTGGTGAAAGAGAAACTAAAGAAATTACTGTTGGTGACAACCGTTTAAACCTTATTATAGCTAAAGATAGTGAAACTAAAGAGTTATACAGAGGACAAAGATTTTTGGTTGATGATGTTGATGCACAACAGAACATACTGGCATATCAGATCACAAAACCTGACCGACTACCGGGGCTTTATAATGGTAAAGGTGTATATACTTTTGGTTTAAAAGAATGTAACAGATCTACCAATGATAATACTGAATTAATGGTTGCTGATTATTATACCTTGATTAATAACTCAAACAAAGACGATACAGATACTCCAACTTCTCAGCCATATGCTATTCGTATTGAGGGATGTGATGACGGGGTTTTGTATATAGATGAAGATTGTGAACTATCGTTTAGTATAGTCGATAAGCAAGGTGATATTATTCAGAACTCAAATGGGTACGAATACTCTTTAGAGTATGGTGAAGATTATGTATCAATTAAGCCAAGTGCCGACAATCATACTTTAACGCTTTATGTTCCGCTTAAATATTCATTTATTGGAAAAAGAGTTACGCTAAGGGTTATGTCTTCATTATACAATTTATCGACAGAAAAAGAATTTGTGATTAAGGGGTGGTCGTAATGCAAGATGTTAAACATAATAGTTTTACAGGTATGATACTTCTTAAACAATTGATTAAAAAGCGTTGCTTAAATAATCAAAATATTGTGAATTTAATATGTATAGACACGGATAATGAAGATAGTTTCGTAGATGTAGTTAAAGGAAGTCAAAGCCCAGCCAAATCGTTTATCAAGCTGTTTCCTTATGTTCCTGAGACTATTGAGGAACAAAGTGTATTTGTGACAATGCAGTCAGGGGTAACACAAGTCAGCTCGTCGGCTGTAAAAACGACATCTTTAATGATTTATATATTTGCACACGAGCAGTTAATGGATATGTTACAGGGTGTCCGTACTGATTTGCTTGCAGGATATATTGATGAAGAAATTAATGGTATGACAGATGTTGGTTTTGGGCGATTAGAACTCGTATCGGCTAACGAATTTAACCCCATACAGGATTATTACGGACAAGTGTTAGAATATACCTTGCAAGACCATAACCGCATAGGAAGCAAATTATGAGAAGTAAGGCAATTGATTTTTTAGATATAGACGAGATGACGCTATATCGAGGCAAACCTATTAAAATTTCTACTCATCTAACTCTAAAACAACCAACACTTGATGATATATGTGACATTGGTGAGAAACAATATTTTGCAGAAATAGGTAAAATTTGTGCAACACCTTCTGATTACAAATCAGAATTATATGATGGTTTTAATTTATGGTGGGATGAAGTAGATGATTTTGATTTTTTTACTTTAATTTATAAATCCATAGATAGTGATATTTTGTCACTACTTTTTGAAGAGGATATTGATTTACAAAGAATGGTACTGGTTAAAGATAATACTTCTCAAGATATTAAATTAATCGATACTAATACTCAATTAATTATTGATAGGTTTGTTTACGAAATTATAGTTAATTACATACGAAAAATTCACAGATTAAAAAAGCACGAAGAGAAAGGTGGAAATACAACCACCAAAAGGTTCATGGTAGATGAAGATAGGGATAACAAAAAATACGCTCGGAAAGAGCACCAAAAAGCACAGTCAACCCTACTCCCTATTGTTTCTGCGTTGACTAATCACGCAAATTTTAAATATAGTTATTCAACGGTTTGGAGTTTACCTATTTATGTTTTAATGGACGCCGCTGATCGTATTAACGCAATAAATGACTACGAAAACATTATGACTGGGTATTATAGTGGCTGTGTTGATTTAAAGAAAATAAGTAATAAAAGCGTTCTTAATTGGATGCGTAATTTGTAGCACTCAAAGGGGAGTGCTTTTTATTTTATAAGGAGGATTTATTATGTATAACATTGACAATCTTGTACTTGACAGGGTTACTCGTCTTACAAAGCAGGACATTAGTTCAGGCGATATTGAGTGGACAGCTAATCAGATTAAAGATGGCACACTTGAGTGCGGTGGCGAAGCAGTAAATGCTACAGATAATGTCGGTGCAACAATTGGTTCATTTGACAGAACTAAGACTTCAAAATTTACAGCATCTAACTCTGTTATTAATCTTGGTGTGTTTGCTGACCAGTTAGGCACAAAGAAAGAAGTTGGTGCCGCTGATAAGAAGGTTGTAACTAAGAAGGTAGATGTTCTTGAGGCAAACCCTACTGCTAAAACAATTACACTCAACTGGACTCCTCTCACAACAAGTCCTGTAACAGCTATTTGGGCACTTACTACAGAGGGCGGTCTTGGTGAGAAATTTGCAGTCACAGCGAGTGACCTTGCAACAAATAAAACAAACTTCACTATTGCTGGTAAAACTATCACTCTTGGTGATGATATCCCTGTTAAGAGAGAAGACGGTTCTCCTATGACATTTATTGTTATCTATAAGTGTGAGATGGAGAATGCGGTTAAGATTACCAACTCAAGTGATAACTTTTCTAAGGCTGGTACTTTTGTTCTTGATAGTATTTGTCATGATGTTTGTGATCCATCAACAAAGATTTATACAATTATTGTATTTGAAAGAGCAAAGCTTTCTAACAATTTTTCACTCGAAATTAAACCAGATGGCACACAGCCTATCGAATTTGAAGGTATGACTAACTATTGTTCTAAAGATAAAGAACAGTTCTATGTAGTTATTCCCGAAGACGAAGCTGAGGCATAATTATGGCTATCAGAAAGTGCCTCATTTGTGGTAAAGAATATGAAGCTTGTGTGAACTGTTCTAAATATGGTGGATGGAGGGCAGTTGCCGATACGCCAGAACACTATCAAATTTACTCGATTATACAGGATATGCGTCTTGGTGCTTCTCCGAAAGAACTCAAAGAACAGTTTGCACAGATTAGTAAAGAGGCTACACAATCCATGATGCCAGAAATAAGGGATGTACTTATTAAGGGTAATGTTATTGACAATGGAGTAGCAACCGCAAAGCGAGGAAAAACAGCAATTACAAAGAAAGCTGACGAAGATAATAGTAGTCAGAAATGATGTTCTTATAGGGAAGATGGGATTTTCTCCCTTATCTTCCCTATTCTTTTTAGGAGGTACATAAAATGCGAATTTTAGCGGTTGATCAGGCTCGCAACGGTGGTTGGGCGATATACGACTACGAAAAGCAAAAGCTTGTAGACTATGGCAGTTTTAGTTTTCCTAATGGTAAATACACATTTTCAGAGGCTGTTTGTGAGATTGAAAAGTATATTAGTCAACTTATCACAAAGAGAAAGATTTCAGTTGTATTTCTTGAAGATATTAATTTGAGAGCTAATGTATCAGTATTTAAAAATTTGGCACAGTTGCAAGGCGTATTAATTAACCTCTGTGAAAAAAAACATTATTTATACCAACTCATATCCCCCTCTGTGTGGCAAAATTATTGCAACGCAAGAGGCAGAACAAGTAAAGAAATTAAAGCAAAAATTACTGCAACTATTCCTAACGATAACAAAGCGAAAAAACGAAGCAAAATACTATCATTACAGTATGTAAAGAATAAATATGACATTGATACCGATAACGATAACATTTCGGATGCTATCTGTATCGGAGATTACGCTGTACATAACATTAACATACAGCACAAGGAATGAAAGGATTTTATATATGAAAAAAAGCACAAATAAAAAAAAAGATTATAAAGAAATTCCAGTAATGACTTTTGGAAAAATTTATTACGCAGAAAAAAATGAGCCAAAGTTTTATGATTATGTATTTCATTCAGTAACAACAGATGATAAAAAGCCTGAAGAAATAGAACACATCTCTTTAAGAATTAAACATAGTATCGGAGCAGTACGCCTTTCAAATATCTGTAGTACAGTAGCGGAAACTGTATTTGATATATCAGAAAATAGATACCTTCCCGAAATTACATCTACATTGATTGACATGCAGATTCTTAGAGAGTATGCAAATTTTGCAATTCCTACTGTTTTTGAAAAAATGTATTCTTTTGTAACAGAAACAGGTGTTGCAGAGTTTGTTAAAAGTAAAATCAATCAAAAAGAATTGGCGTTAATATATGAAGGTGTTCAGAAGAGAATTGAATATATGCAGAAAAAGGAAATCTCCGAAAAGACCTATGAAACTGCATTAATTATGAATCAGTTTAAAGCATTAACTGAAAACATATCGTCTATTGGCGATAAGGTAGACCTCAATAAGATGATGGATATGGTAAACCACATTATTAAAGAGGAAGAAGATAAGCCAAACAACAGTCCACTTCCTCTCTTCCCTTCTGCTAAATAAGGGGCTGGTGGTATCAAGACTTTCAATTCGTATGACACATTTGTCAAAGCAATTAACAAGGCGGCTTCTCAGGTTTTAAAAACCGATATTGCTCAAGATATTAAAGACAAATTAAGAAAAAATATCAAAGCAGATATTTATGATACATATACTCCTACAACTTATGTAAGGCGTAGTGTGAATGGCTTAGGAAGCAGCTCCCAAATTCAAGATGTGTCCCAAGAGAGCAATAAGATTATCATAACTTCTGTAGCAACACCCAACCGCTCAGTTGTTACTCATCAAGTGCCAACCACTACATCGGACGCATTGATTCGTTGGATAGCAGGATATAGTCGGAATGGATATACCAGAAAGAGATATAGTTACACCTCTGACTTATGGAGGGCTATCGGATATGATGCCAAAAAATATGCTTTTATGGGGGTTCGTAATCCTATAGCGTCAACGAGAGCAGAACTAAACAATTCAGACTTCAAAAAAAGTATTACAACAAAAATTATAGCAAAGTTGAAATAAGGTGGTGGTATGTGTGGCAAATGAAAACGATATTTTTGGTATTTCCGTCCAAGTGATAGCTGGAACAAGAAACGAAGATAAGAAAATTTTTAAAAAAAGTGTTGGAGAATTAGCTAAAGCTATTGACGGTATTAAAATATATAATATAGAAGCCGATCAGAGTAAACAAGCCAAAGACCAATTAAAAAAGAGCGTTCAGACGCTATTTGAAAAATCTCTTCAAAACCCTCCAAAAATTCCAGTAGTTACAATCAAAAAGTTTGACTGTAGTAACGCAATGAAGTCCTTGAAGAAAGACATTGAAAAAGCAATTGGTAGTATTTCGGTTGGTGTTACTGGAAATACAGTCAAAGCATCTCATAGTCAATATAACAAGAATAACAATAGCAATCGGACGACAACCAGTGTGACAAGTTATCAACAAACCGCAAAAGAGTTAGCTCAGATTCAGAGCAGAATCCAAAGCATTATTGGCGGTTTAAACCTTCAAAAACAAGGATATCAGTTTTTAAATACACAAGATATTGAGAAATTTCTTACGGTATCAAGAAGTTTGGCTTCTGAAGGAAGACAGTTAGAACAGTCATTATCTCAAGGGTTGGAAATCCCTGTCGCTGATTTAGACAATTTGAGCCAAAAGGTTGTAAAATTATCACAAGATGTAACTGCAATCAATACAGAAGGCAGACAGAGTGTTAATGAAATCAATAATATTATTCAAACTGCCCAATCCTTATATGCCATCCTTGAGAGTCATAATTCAAATAGTGTAATTAGTGCTGAGTCTATAGACAAAACTAAAGCAGAATTACAGGAGCTTATTGATACAGGGAGTCGTGTAGTATCTCCTACTGGTCGCACAAATGAAATATCCGCTTCCGAGTTACAAAGTCAATTAACTGTTATTACAGAAAGCACTGCTGCCTTAAAGGAGTTTCAAAACGCAGAAGCTCTTGTATCACAAACGACTAATCAATTAACACAAGAGCAAAGCAAAAACTTGCTAACTGCGTCTGAATATCGTACTGCGTGGTCTCAACTTACAACCCTCATATCTAAAAAAGATATTATTGGTGATATGTGGAATAATGGAGAAGATATACCAAAAGAACTTCTTTCGTCTTTTGCGACAGAGGCGCAAGCGTTATCAACCTCTATCTCTAATACTGTAAACAACAACCGTTCTGAAATAGAAAAGATTCGTAGTGATATTGATACAGTATATGATGACATTCAAAACCGCAGTAAAAATGTAGCGTTTATTCCCGAAGGACAATTACAAGAGGCAAAAGCCGACTTGGAAGATATACGCCAAGAATGTGAAAAACTACTTGAAAATGGTGTATGGAATGGCGCAGATGATTCTTTTATAGATAAGTTTCAAAGTAGGATTAACAATATTAAAGAGAAGCTCAATACTGCCAACGCAACTGGCAAAGCGCAAGGATATCACTATGATATTTTGAATAACTCAGGCGAGGTTGTTAATAATAGTCAGTTGGATAAATATTTAGCTAATATGCGAACTTTGCGTCAGCAAACAACATCTTTACTTAACGGACGCAATATTCCTGACAATCTAAAAAACGAACTTAGTGACTACCTCCAAAAATTTCAATTACTTAACGAAGAAATAACCGCTACAAATCAAGTAACTGGCAAGCTTGGAAACAATGCTGCTTTACATAAATTTGAAACTAAATGGAGTCAGAGTTTAGAAACCGCAAATAAAAGTACAATCGCAAGTAGCAAAGCAGTAGAAACACTGCGTTTACAGGTTATGAAATTTGCGAGTAGCAATCCTAAAGCTGCTCAAGCATACGCTGGACAAATTGAAACCATTTTAAATCAAACATCAGATGCTGCAAAAGTCAGTAGCCAACAGCTTAAATCTTTCCAGTCACAGTTTGCAAATATTAAGACTTCTGCCGAGTCTGCTGGATTGATGGGTGCAACCGCTCTACGCACACTTGCAAAGAACTATCTTAAATATGGTTCGTGGAATTTTATCACTTCGTCTATGAATAAAGCTATTGCTACTGTTCAAGACATGATACACATTGTAACCGAGTTAGACACTGCTATGGTGGAGCTTAAGAAAGTTACAGACAGCACCGATTCGACATATGACAAATATTTAACTACGGCAACTGGCAAAGCAAAAGAGCTGGGTACTACTATTAGTGACTTTGTTACAAGTACCGCTGATTTTGCTCGTATGGGTTATGATATACCTGACTCAACACAATTGGCAGAGGTAGCAACCATATATGCTAATGTCGGTGACGATTTAGATGGTGTTAGTGAAGCAAGTAGTGACATTATTTCCATATTAAAAGCTTTTAATATGGAAGCTTCATCGGCACAAAGCATTGTCGATAAACTTAATGAGGTGAGTAATAATTACGCTGTCTCGTCAGGTGATTTAGGCGAAGGCTTGAAGAACTCAGCCGCATCTATGGCTGTTGCGGGTAATAGCCTTGATGAAACCATTGCGTTGCTGACCGCAATGACCGAAGTTACACAGAGTGCAGATGAATCAGGTAATGCACTTAAAGTGCTTGCTATGAGACTAAGAGGTATGTCAGTGGAGCTTAAAAAGGCTGGAGAAGATACGGAAGGAATGTGCACAACAACTTCTGAGCTTCAAGACAAAATCAAAGCTTTAACAAAAACTTCTTCGTCTTCAGGCGTGGATATTATGGACAATGGTTCATTCCGTAGCACCTATGATATTCTTAAAGATATCGCTCTCGTATGGGATGAATTGGCTGATAAAAATAAAGCGTCATTACTTGAACTTATTGCTGGTAAGAATAGGTCTAACTACGCTTCTGCTGTAATTCAAAACATTGGTACAGCAATCAATTCATTAGATACATCCAAGCACTCAGATGGTTCTGCATTAAAGGAACACGAAAAGTACATAGATAGTATCGAAGGTAAAGTAAAACAATTTCAGGCACAGTGGCAGGAATTATCAACAACAACAGTATCAAGTGATATTGTTAAAGGCGTAGTTGATACTGGCTCTGGATTGTTAGGATTTTTAACACAAGCTAATGAATTGCTCTCTCATCTTGGAGCAAACATTGGTACTCTTTCTATATCTGGCGTTTTGTCTGGATTAATGGGAAGCGACAAGGGTAAACCCAAATTGACGGGTTTTAGGAGTATGCCTATCTATTTCGAGAAAGTAGCGTAATCGTGCTATAATCAAGAAATGGTGATGTATGTCGTTAAATGAGAGGTTAAACTGCAAACGGAATGATAGCCGTTCTGGGAAATGGTGATGAACAATATGCCATATGGAGACGAAAGTCAGAAACAAGTTATTGTTCGGCGTATGTCAAAAGCTAACCGCCGTAATAAGCCATAATCAGCATCCAGCCGCATAAGCGGAGGTTCAGAGACTATAAGCCTCTTGAGGTGGTTTCAACGATATGAAATGACCTTAAATTGTATAGTCCAAATCGACACTGAGACAACAGTGACTATCATATAAAAGAAAAGTTTTATAAACAAACAAAAAGAGCAGTATTATAAAACACTGCTCAAATTATTAATTAGAAGGTGGCTTTGCAATCATTACATTGATAGTTCTTGCCTATCTTGTTGCTTGCTAAACCGAGTGTGAGAGATGAAGCTACTCTACTACTTGTTGAAATTTTAGTAGTACGCAGAGAACCGCAATATGGACATTTAACAGTTGGTCGAGAAGCTTGTTCGTCAAGTCGCTGCTTTAAGCACAAATCCCACTGCTTATTGTTTTGTAGGTGTTCTTTGAATAGATTGTTGTCATATTTAGGACAATCTTTAAAGAGTTTTTCATACCAATAACGGTAATCAAATTCATAAATACCCATTGACATATTTTCTTGTCTTTTTTGGGAGCGTTCTCGAAGCATTTGGTCTGACACTTCAAAAAACAACTTACGAGGTCTTTTAAGAAAACCTACCCAAGAACACTGGCATGTTTTGTCAGATATAGGTGCTGGAAAATAGATTAGCCCACATACTGGGCATATTGATAATTCATACATATAAAAACCTTCTTTTTAACATAGGTCTAAAGATAAGATACTCCAAACTTATTTAGACGAGAATCAAAATAAACATATTGGATGGTTTACTACTGCCAATAAAAAAAGGGTGCAGCAGGAGACTAAAACAGCTACTGACAAATATGAAGAATATAAAACCTATGCCGAAAGCTTAGATGACAAGGTTTTAAGAAATAAAGTAACTGCCAATGAAGCAGATATACTCAAGCAGTCAAAATTTGCAGAAGCTACTAAAGATTTAAACCAAGAATTATTAAAAGGTATAAAATACAACACAGATTATGCCGAATCAGAGAGTCTCTTAAGTAAAAATGCTAAATCAATGTCGGGTACCTTTTCAGGCATTAAAAGCAAGCTATCTTCATTAGGCTCTTCGTTAAAGAATATTGCCGCAGGTATTGGTAATATGCTTATTGTGCAAGCTGTAATGAGTGCAATTTCTTTTGGTTTTGAAGCGCTTGATAACTACACCAACAGAGCCGAAAACAACCTATCAGATCTTGAAAAAATCGCAACAGAGATTAACGACAAGAAAGACGCCTATACATCTCATTCAACATCTGTAAACAAAATCAAAAATGAATACTACGAATTAGCTGATGGTGTTAATTCTTATGGAGAAAATATCTCTTTAACCTCTACTCAGTATGAGAGATATATTGAACTTTCTAATGAGATTGCACAGATGTATCCGGGTTTGGTAAAAGGTTACTCAGCCCAGAATGATGCTATCTTAGAGTGTAAAAATAATGTTGAAGCTCTTAATAAGGCAATGACTGATGAAAAGAATGCTTATTACGAAACTATTGTGTCTAAAGAGCAGGATACTTTTGGCAAAGCGTTAGAGAATATTGCGACGGATCAGGGAAGATTTGGCGGGAATGATAAAACCTATATCACCCAACTTAAGAATATTGACGGAATTGTAAAAAAACTACAATCTAATAAAAAAGATATGGATTCGATATGGGCAGATATGCACAATTTGGACACTATTATTGAAGGTGCCGGTATTGAAGATATCCTCTATTACGATAAAAGAGAGGCAGTTTATAAAATCGAAGATAAAGACATATCAACTGCCATCTCGTCAATTCAAAACTACAAGGCAGCTTTAAATCGTCAAATTAACGATTTGGTAAACAACAGTTTTAAGCCTGTACTTGATGCATATATTCACTATACTGATGAACAGTTTAGCACATTAGACAGTAAAAGTCAAGCTCTTATTGAACAATATATAAATAGTGCCACATGGGATAACTTCTACAGTAAGATTATTGATCCTGAAGCGAGCACAGCAGACAATTTAGAATCAGTTAAGCAAACTGTATCGAGTATTGTTAAAGCATTTAAGAATCCAGAATTAACCAATACGCTGGACGAGGTACAAACCCAAATAGATGATATTAAAAGTGGGAAAATAGATGTCTCAGGTTTTAAAGATCTTAATAATAAAGTTATTAATGCTTTGTCGGGCATTGATGGAATGAACGCCGATACAAGAGAACTTTTTGTAAAAATGTTGTTTTCTGATGTAGAAATTGCTGACGATGTGGATATTAATAAAGCAATTGCGAATATTACAAAGCGTGTAGCTGGCAGTCTACAAGGTGGGTTTATTCCGGGTACAAATATTAGAAAAGACTCTAAAGAAAAAATTCAGTTAAGTGAAGATGTTAATAAATATTTATCTACGCTTGATTTTAGTACCATTAAACAGATATACAACAGCGATGCTGCGTTAAACAGTTTAAAAGATGTTCAAAAATTAGTAGAGAAAATCAAAACAGAAGCATCGAATGGGTTCTCGTTCAAGATCTCAACCGAAGATGCTAATAAATCCTTAGAGTCAACTTTTTCAGCTTTCAATACCGTTAAGTCGGCTATTTCTGAGTATAGCGAAAACGGAACACTCTCCTTTTCTACACTTCAATCTTTATTGTCATTAGATAGTTCGTACATTGATATGCTTATCAATGAGCAAGGCGAATTAGATTTAACTTCTAATAAGTTCAGAGAATTGGCAAAGGCTCAGTTGGAAAAGCTTAAGGTTTCTTATTTGCAAGCGTCTTTGGACGAAGTAAACCAGTTAGAAAACGAAACTCAAGTGCTTGAGTATTTAAAGAAAAATCAACAGGGTACAACTGAGTCGGCATTAAATTTAGCAGATGCTAAGTGGCAAGAAGCTTACGCAACAGCGGCGGCAAAAGATGCAGAGCAAGGCACGGGCGACCTATATCAACAAGCTGTAATTACAGCAGAAAGTGCTTGGCGTAAAAAGGCGGCTTTAATAGACTACTATGAGTCTTCACTAAGCGATTTATCAACTACTACTGATGAAGTCACATCCGCTACAGAAAAACATAAAAAGGCACTTGAAAACGAGGAAAAGGCTTTAGAAAAAACCAAAGACGCTTTAGAAAAGAAAAAAGAAGCGTTAGAAGATACTAAAAGTGGTTATGAGGATGCGTTGTCTGCGATTGAAAGTTTAGTCGATTGGACAGAAAAGTACATTAAGCAAACTAAGCAGAACGAAATAGATGCGTTACAAGAACGCAAAGATAAAATTGATGAGCTTATTGAAAAGAAACAGGAACTTCTTGACAAAGAAAAAGAAGAAGCTGATTTCAACAAACAGCTCAAAGAGAAAGAAAACGCTGTTGCTTCAAACGCATTGTCTGCTGCTATTACTGGACTGGACGATAGTTTCGCAGGTAAAAAGGCTCACAAGGAAAATGTTGATGATTTGGTTGAGTCCAGAGAAGACTTATATGATTATCTATCAGACTATCAGTATGATACTCGCAAAGAGGCTTTGGATAAACTGAAAGAAGAGACAGATAAGCATTATGATAATGAAATCCAAACTATTCAAGATTTCTTAAACAACGAGGTGTTTTTACACAGAGCTGCATGTAATATGATTGACAATGACAATGGCACATTGTATAACAACCTGTTGTGGTATTGTCAAAATTACACTACAACCACAGAGGCTGAGTTTAACCATATGTGGCAGTCGGCTCAAAGTGCTCTTTATGAATATGGCACTGCACAGCTCAATGTTATGGATTTAATGAATACACTACAATCTCGTATCTACGATGTAGACTCTGCTATTGCTAATGTGACAGGAAGCATTGACAACTACACTTCTCGAATTGATAGTTTGAAGCAAAAAATTGACGAGTTGGGTAATTCTGCACAGACTACTAAAGCAAAGATTGATTCAGTTAAAATACAACCATCGAGTATAACAGGTCATGGGTATAAAATTACCTATAACGGCAAAGTGTATAAAACCAACCTAACGAACAAAGAGGATGCTGAAACATATTTCATAAGTCGGATCAGTAAAGATTGGTATGGCGGGAGAGCGCTACCGGCAGGTTCTTTATGGTCTAAAATGAAAGCGTATGCTTCTGGTACAAAATCAGCTAAAGGTGGTTTGTCTATTGTTGACGAAGAGGGCATCGGTTCAGAACTTATCCCTACATCTCTTGGTAATGGCAGATATACAATCTTACCACAAGGCAACCCTGTATTTAGCAAAGCGATGACAAATGAATTGTTTGAATTTGCATCAGCTCCAACTGATTATTTTGCACAGAAATTTGGCTCTGAAATAACACCGAATGTCGTGAACAATAAATCAACTGTTGTTTCCCCTGCTATTAACATCAATGTGCAAGGCGATGCTACTCAGGCTACTGTTAATGCATTGCATAAAGAATCTGAGAGGATTATGGACAACACAATTAAAAAACTTATGTCATATACCGTAAATAACAGACATATTTAATTGTATATTATGAATAAATGCCAACCCTTGTGACACAATAAATGTGTATATTTCATCCCGATTTTACAGAAAAGTCTTGACTTTTGCACAATATATAGTATATAATACTTCTATGACGATTGTGACAGTAATACAATGCACGAGGGTTGGCATATACTGAACATAGTCATAATGATATAGGGCATAATAATGATAGGAGGATTTATATGAAAACTACCATTAAACCTAATGCCATAAAGATAGAATATAATCAAGACAGCTTTATGATTATGTTTGCCCAGATGGACGAAAATGAAAATATTCTTAATGAAATATGTATACAAGTAGATCCCAGAAATATGTTGTCTATTACTGCTCCTATAATAGAAGCAGTGTCAGGGTATCAGGACAATTACGATATAGATCTTGGTATGCGTATTCAAGTAAGAGAAAATGACGCTGCAAAGGAGGAATAACTATGCATGCCTCAAAGTTGCAAGCTATTTCTGATATAGATAAAAAATATACTATTATCGTTGATTCAAATACAACGCATAAAACGCTTAAAAAAAATGCGTCAGTTGTTCAGGGGAAAAATTATGTAATTTCAAATCTCTTATATGAAAATGACTATTTAGAGTTTGCTTACAAGATTAAGCGTGTGTCACCAGAAACAATTACGGTAGGCATTAGAAGATTATCTGAAAATAATATTGAATATTGGGTAATCTATGACCAGCCCAATGAGCATCTATTGGATTTGGTGGCTGATGTATATATTGACAACCATCGTGACTTTAATTTCAATGTCGAGATTGTGAATATTAGTAAAGCAGAGATGAAAGAAGTTACTCATATTAGATTTCAAGACGAAGTGTAAAAATATATTTAAGGAACAGAGTATGAATGAGAAAATATATAATACGCATATAGAACAAATGAATCATAATAAAAACTTCATAAGTTTTGGTATTAGCAATTCTAAGGAATCTTTTTTAGATTGGGAGATTGTAGCATATTTTTATACTGCTGTTCATTTGATTGAAGCTGTATTATGTAAAGAATGCGGTATTGATAGTGTAAATAGCCATCAAGAACGCAAAGAATATATATGTGATTTTACAAATGTATTTTCTCATCAAGTGCAAAGAGATTATATTAAACTAATTGCGTTAGCACACAAGGCACGATATACTGGGTTTGCTGTGGTGTCTGAACAGGATGGCAGGAATGCTCAAATGTGGTTGGAAAATATGGAATTTGCATTAAGTACATATATGTGAGTACGACATTCTATTAAAAAGAATATTAAAAATATTTAAAGAGAAGATGAAATTTCATCTTCTCTTTTTTATTGCAAAATTAAAAGAAAGGCTGCCGGTTGACAGCCTTTTGTGTTACTTAGATTGTTCCATTTCGTGAGCTAAATAATGTATTGACTCATGATAAGTACACCAATAACTGTTATTAGCTCTTGGTCGGTCACATCCATCTTCAATACAAGTTGATGAACAATTTGAGCCAATCAATGAAAGTAACAGTATTACGCCCACTATAATGCCAATGGTAATCAGTTTTCCACTATTGTTTTTAGTGTTATTTGCATTCATTATTCTTCACTCCCTTTTTGTTTTATTTTACCATAATATTTTTATTTTTACAAGTAAGATTATATATTTATCTATGTTTTTATTAAGGAGGTGTTTTGGTTGTATAGAGATTGTTATTTTACCTATAATGATATATACTCAGGTGATTATAATTTAATTTTAGCTTTTATAAGTGACGATAGTAATGAGTTCGCAAGTGGAGGCGAATATGAACCCACTACTGTGGCTCTTCCCCATAATGCACAACAGCTTTTATACAATCTTAATTATGCTGAACATCCACTTGAATTTTCAGTTGAAATTATTAGTCCAGAAGATAATATTCCAGCCGAAATAATGATTGAAATTAAAAATTGGTTATTCGGACAAGACGGTTGGAAACGACTTTGTTTGCAAAACGAAACATCTGACTATTACCTCAACGCATTATTTATTCCTGACAGTGATATTACCGATGCACGAGGCTATAGGGGTTTGCGTTGTAAGGTACAAAATGATAGTGGATTTTGGTATCAGGACAATGAAGTTGAGTTTAAAGGGGTTGCAACTAAACCGTCAAATACAGGACAAACATTATCTTTTGAAACTACAATTGATATTGAAGGACAACCTATCAATAACAAAATTTGTCCTATTATTGATTTAAAGATCGGACACAACTGGACAGAACATCAAATAGATTACACATTATCGAATTATAGAGTGTATGTTGGAAATAAACTTAATAAGTCTATGTTCGTTTTCGATGCGAATGTGAATTATCATACAGATAAAGATGCCGTATACGAACTGGATACTCAATATGGAATGGTAACAATGAAAGAACCTAATGAAAGAACTTTTCATTCACTCACTCCCCCATTCATTCAATACAACGGAGTTATTAAAGATAATCTCGATTATGTATCTTTATTTTGGCTTGGCAATGGTCAAAATCAGATTTATCTATACATTAAATCCGCAGATAAAACTGACGCTAAACATAACTATGCTTACGATGTTTTCGATCCCGATAAAAGCTTAGTTTTAAAGTACACTACATTGCACAGGTTGGGTGGTATTTAATGCAAACACGAAATTACGCACAAGAGACTCCCGATATGGTGTTGTATAGACAGAATAAAAAGACCTCACTTGGCTATGTCAAAAATATACACAATTGGACTGCTGATTATAATTTCGGAGCAGCTTCGGAAATGAGTTTTGAAGTGCCTAAAAAAGTTTATGATACTCGTACCAACAGTTGGATGGACAATCCTAATTATGATAATCTAAAGCCCGATATGCTTTTGTATCTCAACGATCCAACTGAGTATTTTAAGTTTACAGGAGAAAGTTATTATTCAGATTATCTGTATAATTTAAAAGGCGGAGGCACACGAAAAGATTATGAGTTATCGTTTGATGTTAATACAGCAATTAACAATTTCAATATTAAAAATGAAACTATGCTTTTTGATATCGGCACTACATACGGTTACGAGTGGGTGTGGGGTGGCACTATTAATGATGGGGTGTTTGAAGATTATTCAGAAAGCTTAAACTTGTACAAGCAAAATTGGTATGCCTACCAGTATTTAGCCTGTAAAAGTTTTATACCTGTGCATAAAGGCGATGTCATTTCAACAAAATGTTTTAATGGTGACACTTTACGATATTCATTCAAGATTCATTACTATAAGGAAGCTAACGCAGATAGTTGGCTTAAATCTGATGATGATTATTATTATGAAACATCAAAAAAACCATTCCGAAGATATGTAGATTTTACAGTAAAGGATAGCGATGGTAATATTGAAAACAATACTGATACTATTGACGAAGGGTATATCCGAATAAGTCTTGTATGTAGTCAAGCAACATATAGCGACAATACTTATCGTACATATATTCCCAATGCCTCTTGGGTGCAAATCTTTTCAAGAGAAAGATTGTGTACACACTTTGAAACAAATAAAAATAAAAACTATGGCATACGAAATGTATGGTGGGTTATTACTAACACAGAAGAAATAAATGATAACGGAAGTAATGCTGTGCTAAAAGTAACAGCCCAGTCTTATGAGATGACTTTATCAAAAAGAGCGTTTTCTTTATCAAACAGTACATTACCACTATTTGTGCCTGATCATATTAACGACCTTGTTACCAGTGATAATTGGTATTACGATTGTTATGGCAACACAAGACATAAACAAAAGTTTGTCCGAGGATTGCTGAATCAAATACTTGACTATCTTCCACAATGGAAAATAGGATATGTTTCTCAAGCCGTGTGTGTTAGGTATAGAACACTTGACGATGTTGATAATGCAAATGTTTATACTTTTTTAAATAATGATATCGCTTCGTCATACCAATGCTATTTCATTTTTGATTCAGAAAATATGACAATTAATATAATAGATGGAAACATAGAGACAGAAGAGCGGCGGTATTATAATACTGATGAAAAATATTTAGGCACTCATTCTAAGGCAATATTAACATGGCAAAATGCAATCAAAAATACGAATGTTCACACAACTGATGATAGGTGCATTAGTGCATTAAGAGTGCATACATCTAACGATCAATACGGATTAGGGTTAATCAACCCTACGGGAAATAATATATTGTACAATTTTAGTAATATTGAAAATCAATTAGATTATGTGGCTGATGACACTAAAAATAGAACCTTAAAAGAAGCTCTTACGGTGTGGCAAACAAACATTGAAAAACAGTCTGTAAAATATGCTAATAACGGGGCATTATTGATTGAGTACAATAAGAAGAAAATAGAGCAAGCTTCTAAAGTGTCAAAAGCTTTAACAACATACTTAACAGTCGCAGATACAATTAATACACATCTAATAGACAAATATGGGTTTAGTGACAAACCGCTCCCTAACTCTTCAAGTGGAGAGTTGCGTTATGCTTATCAAGTTCTTGTAGATGACCATGTGCGTCTTCCGAGTGGAATGAGAAACCCACCATACGATTACATCAATTACGATTGCTATTACTCCAAATCTTTATATACAAAATTGTATTCGGCAGCAGAGACATATTGGAATACAAAAAATGATTATGATAACGCAGTAACCAAATACAACACATGTTATAACAAGATGCAAACAGTAGCTAAAAAGTTTACACTGAATTACAAAACGGCAATTCAGGCAAACAAAGACGGGATTGCAACAATCCTCTCCCCTGCTGAAATTTTGGAACTCCAAAATTACATTACTGAAGGAGATTGGACAAATGACAATGTTGTATTTAGTGATACCTATTCCGCTAATGATATTATAACAACATTGCAAGAAGTAATGGTTCAGGCTAAATCTGACCACGACAATTATCTCAGCAAGCAGTGCTATGAATTTGAGATTGAATCGGCGAACATATTGACGATTCCCGAAATGAAGGATAACATTGCAGATTTAACACTTGGTGCAGCACTATCTCTTGAAGTAAAAGATGGTGATTGGCAGTATCCTATTTTGCTTTCAATTCATATAAATTATGATGATGTATCAGATTTCAGTTTGACATTTAATACAAACTATTCCGCCAAGCCTCTCAAGAAGAGATTTATTGATTGTTTCAATACGATTTCACAAACAAGTGTTAAAAATACAACATTTAATTTTACAGAATAATAGGTGGTGATTATATGATTATTAGACATTTAAGCATTGACTGTGCTTATATTAATAAGGTTCTTGAACCAATCACACAAAGAGAACATGGTGTGACTGAGTTTGAGATTGAGATTAAAAATCACGGTGCTGATATCGACCTTTCAGAATGTACGCTTGCCACCTATTATGGATTAAAGCCAGACGAACATAAGGTAGGCATTGAGTGCAGAGTAGATAAAGATAAAGGTTTGATTTATTTGCCTTTGTATTTACAGATGACAACGGCTGAAGGTGTATTAAAAGGTATTGTAGAATTACAGTTCACTGAAGGTAATGTAAGATTTTCAGGCGTTAATTTTAAGGTTTCTTTTGCGCCAGATGACACAAAGGTTGAAAGCACTGATGATTTTAATGTCTTAGAAAACTTTATCTCTAAACCGACTACAGACGGTGTTGTCGGACAAGTGTTGTCTATAGATAATGACGGTAACACTATTTGGCGAACACTTAAAGAGTTTGACGGTGATTATGCACATTTGGACAATAAACCTTCTATCAATGGCGTTGAACTTAACGGAGATAAGTCACTTGAAGATTTGAATATCAAGCAAACCTATACTGCCGATGATATTCCGTTTGCAGATGGCGAAACTTTCCAACAGAAATTCAACAATGGTGAACTAAAAGGACAAGATGGTGTTTCGGGCGCTGACGGAATTACTCCGCATATTGGTGATAACGGCAATTGGTTCATTGGAGAAACAGATACAAATAAACCGTCACAAGGTACAAACGGCGTGAACGGAAATGACGGTGTAAGTGTTACAAAATCCGAAGTTAATACAAGTGGAGAACTTGTAATTACATACTCGAATGGAGATTCAACAAATCTTGGCAAAATCGTAGGTAAAGACGGTCTTGACGGTACAAATGGACAAAACGGTTTATCAGCTTATGAAATTGCAAAAAATGGTGGTTTTATTGGCACTAAAGAAGATTGGTTAAAATCTCTTAAAGGCGAACATGGTGAAAAAGGTCAGAACGGTGCTGACGGTAAAACTCCAGTAAAAGGTGTTGATTATTTCACCGCAGAAGATAAAACTGAATTTACTGCCGAAGTTGTCGAAAGTCTTAAGCCCGAACTTGCCAAAAAGCAAGACAATCTTGTGTCGGGCGAAAATATCAAGACTATAAACGGCGAAACTTTGCTCGGCAGCGGGAATATTGAAATTTCTGGTAGCGACGAAAAAGCTTTCATAACTAAAAAAATCACATTAGACGAAGATGTCAATGAAATTTTTTTAGAAACTGATGATTGGGACACTTGCTATTTGAACATTATAACAGGTTCATCAACCTGCAAATTTAATGTGCAATATTGTTGTGCGTTTTTAACTGGAAATTATAGAAGCTTTAATTTTGCAACAAACATAGCAGCACAATATGCTTATCTGATAAAATTTGAAAAGCATCCGTCAACTTTAATATACGGACATTCAGCTTTTAGAAGAGGAGACGCAATTTTAGGTGCGTATTACACTACAGAAAAACGAAATGGTTTCTTTTTCAAATCTGCAACAGATGTAGCACTTCCGAAAGGAACAACTGTGGAACTTTATTATAAATGAGGCGATATAAATGAGAATTTATGACAACGGCATTTATAGAGATATGACTGCCGAAGAAATCAAAGAAATCACATCAATAGCAGAATCTAATAACGAGCCTACCGATTTCGATAAACTCGAGGCACAGGTTATATATACAGCTATGATGACCGACACTTTATTACCTGAGGAGGCTTAAAAATGTACGAAAAAATTAAAAGGTGGTACACGCAAAGACTTTGGACTGCTGATATGGTACAAAAAGCCGTTGATAAAGGCGTCATAACTATTGAGCAGTTTAATGATATTATATCGAAAGGATGATAACAATGAAAAAATCTTTACAAAGCAGTGGGTAAAGGCAACAGCCGTCAGAGCAGTTAAGACTGTTGCTCAGACAGTAACAGGATGGAATGACAGCGAATTTGAAGAGTTTTAAAAGGAGGGTTTTAAAGCCAAATTATTCGTTATAGTGTACAAGCAATATTTCTATTTATGAAAATACAATGTATATATTAACGAAGTGATAAGGAGGAAAATAATGAAAACCTACAATAAAATATATACAGTACATGCTTGGAAAGACAACAACAAGTTTTTTACTGTGACACAGGGCGAGGGCGGTATCAAATACCCTCGCCTTATGGTCGTGGATGATAAGGGAGCAATCGACTTAACTGGTTCGGCAGTTACATACACAATAACTCTCCCTCGTGGTTCTGAAGAAATTGTTGACGCAACAATTATAGATGCTAAACGAGGCATTGTTGAATTTGAGATCAAGTCATCTATGACTGCTTATGCAGGCATGGGTGAAGGTGAGCTTAATATCACCATTGCTAACAAGGTCTTGAAAATTAGCGGTATTAATCTCACTATTAGCAAGTCAACCAGTGGTCGTGTCATTGAAGCAAGTGAACAGTTTAGTGCGTTAATGAGTTTATTTGCTAAAATGTCAACATTGTTTCAGGGAGACACATTATTAATAAATGGAAATAGCATTACACAATCAACAATCACTAATGATAAATTGGCAGACTTAACAGTGGCAAGTAACAAGCTTGCCGATAATTGTGTGACAACCAATAAGATAGCACCGCAGTGTATAATACCTGAAAAGATAGACTCAATGTTATTAAATAAGATTTATAATAATTATGTTACACCTGAAATGTTTGGTGCTAAAGGGGATGGAGTAACAGACGATACGATCGCATTGCAACAAATGTTTACCCAAGCTGGAACAAACCACCATGCAATTAAACTTGGCAATGGAAAAACATATTTAATTAGTAACACGCTTAGATATGATGTTGATAGAGCAAATTTTGATGGTAATTTTGCAACAATTAAAGTATCTAATAATTGTAAAAAACAAAATGAAACATATTACGGTTCTGAGCCGAAAGTGGTAGGATCGTGGAGTTTGAATTCGGCTATTACGGTTAATGTAAAATCAGGTAATGATGCAAAATATAACATTGGCTCATTTGGTAATATTATAATTGATTGTAGTAATGGAAAAGCTAAACATGCACTCAAAATTGAGAATGAAGGCAAAACGAATTATTCTCATATCATGTTAAAGAATCCTGCAATGTACGGTATAAGATGTTATGGTGGTAACGAGGCAACCTACAGTTATATTAGTGGTTCTCGTAGTGATGTTCAATTGTCAACACAAGAAATGATTACAAGTGGATACTCGAATATTGATGCAAGAATGATGTCAACTATGTTATTTCTCGGTTGTTCTGACACCTATGTAACAGATTCTATTTCGGTAGACTTTGAATGCGGCTTTCTTACTGGAGGAGCAGATAATCATTTTAACAAATGTCATGCATGGTGTGCATACAATACAAATGTTATGAGTCATTCTACTTCTTTCACGGTTTGGGGTGGTGTTGCCACTTTTAGCCAATGCATGATAGACTCAACCAAATATGGATTCAAATTTTTTAATGCTGGCAGAGCGTTAATTAATAACTGTCTTAACGGATATAATCAAGTTTATAAAGATAATTTAGACACTTTTGGTACTCCATATGTTACATACTTTGCAACTGCTACAGATACACCAAACTATAAATCGACAAATAGAGGAACAGGAACTACGATGACTAATAACGAGTTTAAAGTAGTGGCTGGTATAGGTTGTGCTTGGGATAATCTTGGACGAACAGGTGATGGATTAATAAATATTGATTATAAGCCTTTGTCAGATTTTACTAACATACATGTTAAGGCGTTAGATTGTATTTCAAATGATGATATAAAGGATTTGGCTATTCAAGAGAATGAATTGATTAGTTCTGCGGTTTGTTCTTATCTTTGTGTAAATGATACTTATTCACTCCATATTGTATTAAAACTTAAAAACTGTACAATCTCTAATGCCAGTAATATGCACATCACTGGATTACCCGTTAAACCTACGGAAAATATTATAACTCTTGGTATCGCCAGTGATGGTAATGTGTTTAAAGGTGTAATTGATAATTCTGGCGGTTTGACAGTAACCTGTTTGTTGGCACAGACATCTTACAATGATAGTGATAGTATACATTTTGATGTCTTAGTAAGAAATAAGTAAGGAGTAATAACCAATGTGGTGATTGAATGAGTAATGAAATAATTGAAATTATTAAAACTATTAGTGTATGCTTTGGCTGTGCTACTGCTATACTGACAGTATTGACTGCTATCGTCACGCCTCTACGCCGTAAAATAATCGGTTGGGTACGAAATACAAATAACACTAATGACACAATAGAGAAGCTGAACAAAATTGAAGAAATGTTAGAGTCTCACATTGCTCTTGATACAGAGAAGTGGGATATGTCGGTTAAGTTAGCTGAAGCAGTGAAGGCAGGTTTGAGAAATAGTATCTTAGAGTTGTGTGATAAGTGTCTTGCGAAGGGTAGTATCACCTCAATACAAAAACTCAATTTGATTGACCTGTATAAAGAGTATCACAATCTTGGAGGAGACACATATTGTACTGATAGATATAAGCTGGCATTACATTTGCCAGAAAAGAATATTTAAAGGAGTTGGTTATATGATTAACTGGACAGTAAGATTTAAAAATAAAACATTTTGGCTTGCACTTATTCCTGCGGCACTTCTGTTTATTCAGGCAGTAGCTAAAGTGTTTGGTTTTGAGCTTGATTTTGGGGCACTTGGCAATAACCTTACGGCAGTGGTAAATACCGTATTTGCTTTACTTGCAGTGCTTGGTGTTGTAGTCGATCCTACAACTAAGGGTGCGTCAGATAGTGAACAGGCTATGACCTACGGTGAACCTAAATAATTAAATACAATACATAAAATTAGCACTCATCTCTTAATTGAGGTGGGTGCTTTGTAGTTTAAGGAGGTATTGTTATGGCAAAAACAACAGTAGATAAGATTTTAAAAATTGCTCGTGCTGAAGTTGGCACAAGGGCAACAAATGTAAAACGCTGTAAATATAACACCGCATTTTATGGGGCGGAAGTATCTGGCGATTGCTATGACTGGTGTGCTGCATTTGTTTGGTGGGTGTTTAAACAGGCAGGTGCAGACGATATGCTGTTTTGTAAAACTGCTGGCTGTGGTGTTCTTGCTCAAACTTTCTATAACAAAGGTAAAATTGTTCGTAGGGGTTATAAAGCTGGTGATGTTGTACTGTTTCACTGGAGTAATGAGGCAAGCACAATTGTTCCGGGTGCTTATGCCGTTGACCATGTAGGCATTATTGAAAGCGTTAATTCAGATGGCTCTTACACGACTATTGAAGGTAACACTGGTGGCGGCAATGGTTCTGTACTTAGACAGAAGAGATGGGCAAGCTGCATCAGCTATGCGTGTAGACCTGATTATGTTTCATCAGGTTCAAGTACAACAAATAAGGAGGAAGAAGAAATGATTAAATACGGTTTACATAACACAGCTATACTTGCGTTCAAAAAGCAGTTGATTACGCTCTATAATATGAAGATTATCAAGACAAAGGTTGACAACTCAAACGGTTTCGGTGACGGCACGCTGAAAGCTGTAAAAGAGGCACAGAAGGCAGGTAATATCACAGCTAACGGTATCGTTAATGAAAAAACAATCAATGTTATCTATCATCTTATCAATGATTGCAATTGGGCTAAAGATAAGAAAATTGCCAACGCTAAAAAGGCACTTGGGTGACATACCAAAAGATAACACATAAGTTCGTACTGTGATACTTTAGGGTACACAGTCTTGGTATTCCTGCAATGTTTTTCGAGCTTGTGGGGGCATAATATATTAGTGATCGCCCTGTGATAATCCGAGGACTCACAGGCAATTATGACATTTAGTGTCAGCTCACTTGGGCAGATTTGTATAGTGGTAACATCTACCTTTAGATGTCAGGAATGTGAACGCAACTACCTTTCTGTAGAATACAGATGAAATGGTTTAGATTCTTGGTCGTAGCACGATGCCAGCGACTCAAAATAATTGGACAGCGAGCGAAGATAAGACTATGGTTGACCAACATAGAGGAAGATAAAGAGGTGGGTTGGTTTATGGCGTACCAATGGTTATAAACGCCAATTTTGTTTTTTAGAAAGGATGTTAAAAATGTCAGTGCTTGCAGTACCGATAAGTCAGTTTTTCGAGGTAGATAAAAATAAAGTTAAGGATTTCGACAATCAGTCTCACCATAAAAAACAATGCATATTAGATAGATTGTCTAAGTATAATAAAAACGAAATCACATGGGATTAAAATAATCCTTTTAAATGATTGTCGCCCACCACTGGCGACTAATAAGTGACTGGCTCGATAAATATGTTTCGCATCCGACCAGCGAATAATAAATCGGTTGAATTTTAATCAAGTTAAAAATTGGTAACAAATGTACATTTGATGACTAAATATAGGTAGACTTTTAGTACGCTTAGGGAGTACTATGTAGGTACAAGGAAAGGTGTATATTGTCGTACACATTCACATATCATATTAGTACCATTATTAAGGTGTGTGTGTTATGTGCTTTTCCTTTAGAAAAAAGAATAAGAAAGGGAGTAACGATATGGCAGTTATGCAAAAACCAAGACAGGCATTCATCCTTGACAGCAAGAAAGCTAATGATTTTTTTAGCATTAAGTCATCTAAGGAGCATAATAAAATCATTGAGAAGAGAGCACAGTCGTTGCGAAAAATTCTTAAAGATGAAACTAAGAAGAAGTAAAAAGTTTGCCAAAGAAGAGTTGTTTAGTTTAAAAAGATTAAATGGTAAAACTTATGAGTATTGTAAAAATTTTAATTGTGGTAACGATTATTTAAACCAGTATGCAATAGATACTTCTACAGATATTACAGATGCTGTGAGCTTTATGTATGTCGATAACAAAACAAATAAAGCCGCATGTATTTATTCATTGTCTTGTTCAAGTATTATACATAACAGTGGCGACAACTTATCTCTTATTCCTGCTGTTGAAATAAAAATGTTCGCATTAGATGTGGCGTATCAACATAGGGATTACTCTGACGATCCAGAGGATGGAACTTATGGAGATGTATTTTTGTCGTTTATAATTTCGACAATTAGAGATTTCAGCGAATCGCAATGTGGATGCGATTATGTGGTGTTGTACTCTGTGCCACAAGCAGAAAGTTTTTACAAAAGGAACTTCTTTGAAAAGTTTGAAAGATATATGCAACCAGACAAATCAATTATTAATACAGACTGTGTTCCTATGTTTCATAGACTATAAGACAAAATAAGGTATCAAAAACCATTAGGTTTTGCATTGAGAGGGTTAATGACTTTCCCATAGTTTTTAAATTTTTAGGGGTAACTCGATTTGAGTTACCCCTATTTTTTTGTATTTTATTTTACAAAATCCAACGAACCAACTGCTTCAATTTTTTCTGCCTGAATAATATGAATGTAGGTGTTGTAGGTTATCGTAGTGTCTGCGTGTCCTAATAATTGACTAATTATTTCTATATCTACATGATTACGAAATAACTGTGTGGCAAAGGTGTGACGCAATGAATGAACACTGTACGAGGTGCTTATACCCGCTCGTTTAAGCATATATTTTAAACTTCTATTTAAATTAGATGAACTATTAGGATTTCCATTCTCGTTAGCACATACCAACTCGTATTTTTTATTGCAATCCCATAAACCTTTTAAAGCTCTTTGAGCTTCTTTGTTTAATGGAATAATTCTTGTACTGCGTGTTGTCTTTGGAGAATGTTGCAATACCATTGTAGTTGCATAAGGTTTTTTGGTTCGAGGATTGATATTATTTTTATCCCGATTTAATACTGTAACATAACTCTTATTAACAGTAATTGTGTGGTTTTGAAAGTCAACATCATCCCAAGTTAAAGCTGTTGCCTCTCCAAATCTTAAGCCAGTATTGAGCAAAAATACAATAAATTCTCCTCTGGAGTATATTTTTGTTCCATTAGGATGTGTTTTATACGCCAGCTCGGTTAATTTCTTTACTTCTTCCTCGCTTAATGCTGAAACCTGTTTAGTATCCACCTCAGCTTTCAATGATGCTGGCAATTTCACATTAAGTGCTGGGTTTATTGTTACTTCATTATTTTGCATCCCTAAGCGATATTTTTGTGCTATTGTTGTTTTTACTTTATCTATTTGGGATAAAGAATACCCCTGTTTCACCATTTTGTTTATAAGGGCTTGAACATCTTTAGATGTCAACTGGTTAATTTGTATATAGCCAAAATTTGGAATAATAAATTTATTGATCGTTCTTTCTTTTGCATCAAAACTTTTCGGTTTTAAGGTGTATTTTAATTCCTTATACAACCATTCTGAAAACCAATCCTTAATTGATTTAGCTAATATGATATTGCCATCGTTTTTAACAAACTCTTCACTTTTCTCTCTTAGTTTTCTCTTTACTTCTTGTTGTGTTTTCCCGTAGACGGTAATGCGTTTTGGTTTACCGTCAGCTTTATATCCATACTGAATTGAACCCATCCATCTTCCGTCTTTTCGTAGGGTAATTGAACCTGCTCCGTTGTCTCTTCTGGTACGAACTGGTTGATTTGTGTTTTTGTCATTTTTTGTGTTTTTCATAAATTGACCTCCGATTTTGTATTTTGAAAACTGTTGTCAGAGAATTTTGAAATTTTGACAACAGTTTTGACAACAGTTTATTTGGTATTACTTGGTACTACTTGGTAAAACAAGTAGGTTTTTGCCACGCTTGGAACGAGGCTATGTATAATGACAAAAACAAGAAAACCCTCAAAAAGCTACTATTTAAGCCACTTTTCAAGGGTTTTCTAATTTGTTAGGTTGGCGCGCCAAAAGGGACTCGAACCCCTGACCTACTGCTTAGAAGGCAGTTGCTCTATCCAGCTGAGCTATTGGCGCATTAGTTGCTGACCTCAGTCAGCCTTTATATTATACCCATATACGGCATATTTGTCAACACTTTTTTGAATTTTTTTCATATTTAATTTTTAAAAAGTTTTTTTCGAACAAAATCCGCCAAATTACGGCTTTCCGTATTTCTGAGCAAGTGCAAGATTCCTATAATCGGGTTCAGACGAAACCTCTCTTATAAGCTTTACAAACTTAGGAAGTTGATACCGCTGATCTTCACTAAGCAATTCAATTTCTATTGTTGCCCTGTCATTCCAGAACGGATAAACATCAAGTTCGTAGTATGTGTTGTTATCAACAATGCAATATCTGTCTTTACTGATGACGCCTGTAACATACTGCCTTTGAGCAAGGTACGAGTCATATTGTTCTTTTGAAATATAATTTTCAATTTCAATCCGCTTAATATCCGATATTTTGATTTTTACAGTTTTGATATATACAGCCTTGTCACCCTCTCCCCTTTTGCGGATTCTGAAATATCCTTCCTCGGGAGTAGTGAGGTATGCCTGTGTAATAGGAATTCTGCGACAGGTTTTTATGCTGTTCAAAAATTCAATATCAGGATATTCAATCAAAAATTTTCTTTCAATTTCAAGTGGTTTCGGAATTCCGAGAAATGCGACAACCTCCTTGAGAAGTCTTTTCAGCTTAGTATCAAAGTCGGTCGAATTATCAATAATTCTCAGATGCGGTGTGCCTGTCCACACAGCCATAACATCTGTGTCAACTTCTCTTGCTTTTTCAAGACTTTCTTCTCTGCGAAAAATATTGGTTTCTTTTCCGTAATACTCTTCTGCACCGTCTGCGGAAGTCACAAGATGAAATACTGCGTCATAAGAATTTCGTATTACATCTTCATTCAAATTGTGGATACCTGCATACTTTGCAAACTCATCTTCCGTAACATATGCTCTGCTGTCAAGCAATCCTCTGTCAAAAAGCAAAACTGCCTTTTCACAATCCATATTTTTGGCAATTTGCGTTTTTTCATTCTCCTCAGCAAGCTGAATTTCAAACAGTTCTCTGTGAAATTCATAAGAGCCTACATTTTCGGGGGTTTTGCCCTCACTAAACAATCTGCTTGCAACCTCACCGATTGTAATTGTAGGAATATTAAGCTTTTTAAGCTCTTCGCTGATATATTTTAATGCGGAAGTCTTGCCACCGCAAGGTCCTCCCGTCAATACTATTTTTACAACTTCAGCCATAAAATCACCCATGTAACTTATTAAATTAAGTATATATCCCAACAGCAATTTTTTTATTCTGTAGAAGAACATTGTTGTTTGTTTTGCCCTTTAAAAGATAATATCGGCAAAATGAAAGTTTCTTATGCAGTAAAATTCATATTATACATTAAAAAGCGTATAAATTATCATAAAAACGGTGAAATATGCTGTTATAACATTGACAAGTTGCGTGTTAAAGTGCTAAAATATGTGTATGACCAATGAGGTTTTTCTTATATTGAAAGGAAGTATTTATGATGGAAAAGCAGAATATTGACTGGGCAAACATTGGCTTCGGTTATATGCCCATCGGTGAAAGATTTGTAGCTAATTATAAAGACGGTAAGTGGGACAACGGCAGTATGACAGCCGACACCACAATTACTATCAGCGAATGTGCAGGCGTTTTGCAGTATGCTCAGACTTGCTTTGAGGGTATGAAAGCGTACACTACCTGTGACGGCAGAATTGTTGTGTTCAGACCTGACCTTAACGGACAGAGAATGGAGGACAGCTGTAAGCGTCTTGAGATGCCTGTATTTCCAAAAGAAAAGTTTGTTGAGGCTGTTTGCAATGTTGTTAAGGCAAATGCAGATTATGTTCCTCCGTACGGCACAGGCGCAACACTTTATATTCGCCCGTATATGTTCGGCAGCGGTCCTGTAATCGGTGTTAAGCCGTCGGCAGAATATCAGTTCAGAGTATTTACTACTCCTGTAGGTCCTTACTTCAAGGGCGGTGCAAAGCCTATTACAATTAAGGTTTCAGACTTTGACAGAGCTGCTCCTCACGGCACAGGTCACATCAAGGCAGGACTTAACTATGCAATGAGCCTTCACGCTATTGTTACCGCTCATGCAGAAGGTTTTGACGAAAATATGTATCTTGACGCCGCTACAAGAACTAAGGTTGAAGAAACAGGCGGTGCTAACTTTATTTTTGTAACAAAGGACAACAAGGTTGTTACTCCAAAGTCTAACAGCATTCTTCCCTCAATTACCCGCCGTTCACTTATGTATGTTGCTGAGCATTATCTTGGTCTTGAGGTTGAAGAAAGAGAAGTTTACTTTGATGAAGTTAAGGACTTTGCAGAATGCGGTCTTTGCGGTACAGCTGCCGTAATCTCACCTGTCGGCAAAATTAACGACCACGGCAAGGAAATTTGTTTCCCGAGCGGTATGGATGAAATGGGTCCGATTACAAAGAAGCTTTACGATACACTTACAGGTATTCAGATGGGCAGAATCGAAGCTCCCGAAGGCTGGATTAAGGAAATCAAGTAATCAATTTTATACATATAACAAGACGGTCTGCGAGAACAGACCGTCTTTTATTTGCAGTATTTAATTATATTGTTGTAGGCAACATCCACGGCACACTCATCTGTATTACAATGCAACACATAAAATTTTGTATGCCGAATAAGATTATCGAGATTTGAGAGCAAAGACATTCCATCTGACTTATTCACAAATTTGACAGTCGATTTGTAGAGCCTTTGTACAATCTCATTTGTGTCGGGAATTGTAACAAAATTATCGTCTGAGCGTTCTATGAATATTATAGCGCCTACGGGAACGGTTTCGTTATTAGCAATTCCGCTTCCGCCGTCAAACGGAGTTCCGCAGCATAGCGGGACTTCGTTTTTAATTTTCACAACAGGCTTATCGTCATTGAGAATATGAGCTTTTGAGCCGAATCTTTTCAGCCACATCTTTGTATGAGTAGATTTGCCGACACCTGAATCGGCGGAAAATAAATACGCTTTTCCGTCAAAAACAAGTGCTGAGGAATGCACAAGCATAGCGCCACGGTGAATTATTTTGCGGTTAAAAATTGACGCCGTTGCAAATTCTTCGGCTTCATCAATGGTTGAACCTTCAACCATACGGCTCAACAGGGAATTTAAGTATGAGTCTGACGGTATGGCAGAAAAATCTGCACTTCTCTCCCCTTCATACAAAAACGGTTCGCACAATTTTTTTAAGTAATCAAATTTTGGTTCAATTTCAACGATAAAATCAGCTATTAAGTATTTTGGCAAAGCGTCCTCCGAAATAAAACAGACTCACAAAAAGTGAGCCTGTTTTTTTATTGGTTAGTTTAAATGAACGATAAACTTCTGAATTTCCGTTGCGTCAACTACCGTGATGTCACCGTCGTTGTTATAATCGGCAAGATGTTTTTGTTCTGCCGAAAGTTCAACAATACCGACAACATACTTCTGCACAAGAGTTGCATCTAAAACATTAATCCCGCCATCCATATTAACATCACCGACATCATAAGCAGAAATGCCCTCAAACGGAATATTGTTAGCCTTTGCATATTCCTCGGCATAAGAACCGTAACTGCCCTTGATTGTTACATTCGGAGAGGTTCTGAAAGCGTTAGAAGCAATAGAAGTCACGGATGTAGGAATAAACACCTCTGACAGTGATGCACATTCAGCAAAAGCACTCTTACCAATCGCACTTGTACCGGCAGGTAAATATACCTTGTCTAAAGAAGTACAATTGTAGAACATCTGATCGGTAATTTTACTCGGCACACAGTTAAAGGTAACAGATTTCAAACTTGTGCAATTCTGAAACACGGCAGCACCAAAATCTCTCACCCAGATAGGAATTGAAATTGATTCAAGCGAAGTACAACCGTAAAAAGAATCAGTACCGATTCTTCTAAGATATCTTGCTTCGTTAAGACTGATCGATGTTATTGCGGTCTTTCCCACAAAGGCAAAATCAGAAATTTCCGATACAGACCAGCTTTGAAGCTTAAGCGGAAGAACAATATCGGTCTTATCACCTTTATATCCGGTTACGTTCGCATTACCGTCAGAAACAGAATATACAAAGCCGTCGGTTTCATATGAAGCCGCAGAAATTTGAAATGTAGAAATAATAATAAAAAATACAGATAATAACAATCCGGAAAAGCGTTTTAGGGATTTTAAACAATATGTATTTTTCATATCATTACCCCCAATCGTCACCATCACTCTTAGTAGCCTCAGGAGTATCATCAAGACTACCGGTCAAAATTATATCCTCGAATTTAAATTTTACTAATTCAAATTCAGGAGAAGAATACTCTTTTTTCATAAATAACTCCTTCCTAAATTTTATGTGTGCAACAGTATTGTCTGTTGCACACAATAAATTTAAAATTAAACTGTTGCGTTCGCAATATCATAGAGTGTAAAGTAGATAGGATCACCAAGTTCAACAACAGTTTCATTTGATTCATTAACATACTTAATATAAGTGTAAACTCTATAAACACAATTTGCATTAGCTTCGGTATTATTGAAACGAGCAAAATACTGAAGTCTGTTCTTATTATTAAGTCTGTTATTATTGATTTGTTTTGTGAGCGACTCAATACTTGATTCACCAGTCAAAATTTTACTTTTAGCATCTTCAGCTGCCATGGAAAGGTCAGCAGTGTACTTATCAGCGTAGTACTTCATATCAGTATTGTAACCTACACCAATGGAATCTTTTTCTAACTCTAACTTCTGCATCACAATACCAGTCTGAACCTTACTGCTGTTAGGATCAAATACATTGAGCTGTTTGCCATTATAGAAGAAGTTAAGTACAAAGTCAGCGTAAAGCTTGTCTTCACCGTTACCCTTAATGAAATCTTCAGTTTTATCAAGTGTAGTCATACTATCAGCGTCAAATCCGTTGAAGCTGTCAGCATTACCAGCTGTCCACTGATTTCTTGTTACTTCCATAAACTGAGTTGAAGTAGAAACTTCCTTAACAGATGCAACTGGAGTTGAGCTTTCTCCATAAACAGGAACTATCCAATAGTTGTCATATGATACATAGCTGAATCCACCGTCGATGTTGTATGCTTTAATGACAAGATTATTACATCCCGGATCGGAGTAGATTGCCCAATACATAAACTGAAGTGTTTTACCTTTATCTGTATATGTTTTCGGAGCAGTGATATCATAAGTATAAGTTCCGTCAGAATTTTTTGTATAGAACACTGAATTATAAGGTAATTCAGATGAACCATTTTTTGTGAAAAGTTCAAAATTACCGTTTTCGTTATTAGAAGAAGTAGGTTCATTAGTATCCTTATCACGGAAAACATTAAGGTGGATTGTTCTGTCTGACTGAGTTGAATTAACAACAGCTGATGCTATTGACTTACTATCTGATGAATCGAAAGCGGTATTGCTATCAGGAGTCTCATTCCAAGTAAGATTCTTTGTAAAGTTTGACTCATACGGTGCAAGAGAAAGGATAAAGCTATTTGTAAGAGTTACCTTTACAGAATGTGATTCCACACCTTCAACATTAGTAGCATTCTCATCAAATGTGTATGATGAAGTGTTTTCGGGATCAACATAACCTGCCTTGTTGTAATACTTTTGATTACCCATTCTGTCAGTATAAGAGAACTGAACCTTATACGGTACTTTAATAGAAGTAATGTCAGAATAGAAATTATAATATACTGTTCCCGCATCAGCAGCAGTAAGAGTGCTTGCATACTTATTATAGTATTCATTAAACGAGAACGTATATTCTGATGTAGTTACAAGACCTTCTGTTCTGTCTCCGCTAACATTTGTTGTAAAACCAGTAGTAGGATTAAAAGCAGTTATATCTGTTGTGTTTTCAGCAGAATAGTAACCATTGAAATTATAAAGGTTCTTTGTTGTTGTGTAAAGAGTAACAGTTACAGTAAGACCTGTTTGCGCTGCTAATTCAGCAATCTTAGTCTTATCGATTGAAGCTGTGCCGGCAATCCTGCCTGAATCATAAAGAGATTTACCCTCGTTGTTTTTAACAACAACCTGAATTTCGGGAGTGGCTTTACCTCCGCCTGCATTTGTTCCGTTGTACAATGAATGGTGGAAGGTCATTGAACCGCCCGGGGTTTTGATATAACGAGCAACAAGCGTTACATCTGAATTTCGTGTAACTGCACCTGTCAAACTACTCATATCTGAAGGATTGATTGCCTTGTAATCACCATCAATAAGACGGTACCAACCAACAAATGTGTATGCTGCAGTTGAAGTTGCATTAACTTCAAACTTATAATCCTGAGTATTATCAGCAAAAGTTTCAAGTTTTCTTACTCTATCCGCTGGATCGGTAAAGTATGCACTTGCTCCTGTTGTCGTACCGACAATTGATGAAGCATCTTCATCAGCAAATGTATCTTCATGGAAACCGCCTACTTTGTAGTCATCAAGAGTATTTGCATACTGAATCTTGATTTCACCGGTGATTTTCTGTTTACTCTGAGAATAGTACCAACGACCGTCAAGACGATTGCCATAATCGTCACCGCCTTTGATAGCTGCCTCAAAGTTAATCTGAGCATAAACACCTTTATAATCATTATATAAGGTTTTAAATGTTGCCCAATAAGAATCTCTATCTGTCTTGCCGGGGAGGAAGTCAGTAGGAGTTGATTCAGAACCAATGGCAGTTTCCATTTGCTCATCGGACTTGCCAAGGGCATACAAGAGAGCTGATGAAGGAATAGTAGCCACTCTATCGCCAGCCTTGTTATAAATGCTCCAAGCAGTTGCATATTTACCGATGTAGTTATTCTGGTAACCATCCGAAATAATTGACAGGTAATTATCCTTACTGGTTACACTCTGAGTGTCCTTATAGTCAAGCTTCTCTGTACCAATTTTATTGCCAAAAATATCTGTCGGATAATTCTGGTAGTCAAGGAATACTTCCCAACCGGCAGCATCAGCTTTAGAAGCAGCAAATGTATCAGCCGGTTCATTATCGAATTTATTATACTTAAAACGATAAATAATGTTATCAGCAGCAGCACCGCTCTCAGCTATCTTAACAAAATCATCGTAGTCGTATGTCTGTGCATTATCACTTTTTTGATTTTTACCGTTATAATCTCTATGAACATCGTCCCAAACATAGTTATTAAGCGTCATACCTGTAATTTTTTCTGTGGTATCACCATTGACTATAAATTTAGGAATCTGAGTAAAGATAGAACCGTTGTAGTCAACCATTGGTTGTCCGGGGTAATAGCCTAATGCTTCTAATGTTGTAGTACCACTACCATAATATACATAACATGAAGGAGTATTGCCCCAAATTTGTTTTGCAGAATCGTAGTTCTCGATGTAGAAATATACGCAGTTATCATCATTTTTGAGGAAATACACAGGAGTGATTTCAAGCTTTGAACCATAAATCTCTTGATTTACTTCAAAAGTATAAGTATATACATCACTACTATGATTTTTACCTTCAGTCTGTGAAAGAACTCCACCAAAGATACCGTTTACGCTGAATCCCTTAACATAGTAATCACTGCCATTGTGACCTGCAAAGGTTGCGTCAGGGTTAATTGTGGTTGTAACGGTTACTGTTGAGCCATAAGGAACTTTCTTAGCAGTAACAGCACGATTTTTACCATCAATCTTGTATGAATCAGATGCAGTAATTATTTTATCATCAGGAGTTGTTATTGAAAGAGTTGTATCACCTAAAACAGCGGTAGTTTTTTTATCACCAGTATTAGTAAAGCCCGCACGAATTGTACCGTCTTTACCTGTAATATTTACGGTTGTATCAGAAGCACTATCTTTGGTAGCTTTTACCGTATATGTTTTAGCAGTCGGGTCGTAGATGATTTTTATATCTCCGATATATTCAGAATTTTCACCTACAATGCTCATTTTACCGAATAAATATTTAACCGATCCCACATAATAGTCCGGTTTTTTAGCGTCGACAAGTCCTAAGCCTTCAGGATTATCTGAATTTACAGCTTCGAGACCTGTATTTGGCTCCATATTAACATAGGAATCATCCTTTGAAAAAGCAAAATACAGTTCTTTATAATGTTTTTCATTAAGAGTTACTATATATTTTCCGTCTTTTTCATAAACATTGTACTTTCCGTATTCCGGATTATTATATCCCTGCTGTCCTTCCCAATTTCTTGGGTCGTTCTTGCTACCATACAAAAAGTACATATCATTCACGATTGTACCTGAATCTTCTACTTTAAAGTTAGCGACTACGGTTGTGTTGCTGTTGACTGTAATTGTATACGGATTAGCTGTTGAAGAAGCTGATACACCGTTTACAATCCAACCGGAAAGAGCGTAGCCATCCTTTGGTTTTGCAGTGAATGTTACTGTATCGCCCTCGGTTACTGTTGCAGGGGAAGTGAGTGGAGTTGTTCCGTTCGTTGCAGAAATAGTACCGTATGTTTCGTCGCTTGAACTGAATGTTACTGTGTATGTTTCTGCGGTATGGAATTTTACATATACATTGGTATCTGCATTTACTGTTACCGTATAAGTCTTATTAGTTCCTGCAGATTCAATTTTTTTAGTACATTCAGCATCGTTGTACCAACCCTCTACTGCGTAGCCTTTGTTTGGGTTTGCTGTAAAGGTTACCTTTGTGCCACTATTTACAGTAGAACCTGAGCTAGATACGCCTGTGGCACTAAGAGTACCATTGACACCATTCACACCATAAGTTACAGTGTATTTTGTTGGGGCTATTGTAGAAACATCATAATTATTACCGCCCTTAACAGTAACCCAAAGATCACTATTGTATTGACCATCATATTTTTTTTCAGTACCATTATTAAAAATAATAAGGTTCCAGTTACTAATAGTGTTTATGAATGGATAATCATGCCATTCATGGTCATTAATAGTAAAAGTTTCCTTAGAATCCCAGTTATTATAGCCATATGCATTAGTATTATTTGGAGCTCCATATGCCCAAAGTGAAAAGCTATATGAACTAACATTGTCCGCAAGCTTAACATGGATAGCATACTTATCAGACGAATCAGAAGTAGCAGTAACCTTTACTGTATTCGTAACTGAACTATAATTCGCAGCAGAAGCGGTAACTTTAAATGTATAATCATCTGCTGTAACAGGGGTGAATTTATAGGTGTTTCCATTAGGAGTACCTGTTACTGTTGCACCGCTTGTTTGCTCAAATTTATAAGTTACATCGGTATCATTTAAACCGGTTGCTCTATCATTTAAAGAAGCAGTAAGTGTAACTTCTGTACCTACTTGAACCGGTGAGGAACTTGCTGTAAGTGATACGCTTTGTGCTACAGGGGTCAGCGAAGATTCAGAGCCAGCTGTATAATACAACCGCATATCGTTATTAGTAGTATCAAGCCAAATAGTTACTTTGTCATTAGATGGATCAGAAGGATCACTAAATTTTATAAGTCTTTTTTCCGGCGTGTCATCATTAGTAACAAGCGTTAAATAATTTTGACTATTCTTATTATTTTGAAAACTGTGACCTGCTTTATCGTCAGAAGTCAAATATTTACCTTTACTAGAACGGATATAGAAGTACCTGTCATAATTACCATATATGCCTTCAGGTATCTGTCCGGAAAGTGAAGCAACCGTTTCTTCTGTATCATAATAATAAAGACCTTTCTGTTCAGATGACTCGGTAAACTTATATTCAGTGGTATCCGCATTCCATTTGGTTTTAAATCTACCTGCAATGTAGTAGTCGGTAGATGTCGAACCACCGCCTGAACCGCCTGAATAGATTGTCCAAGTTCCTTTCATATCTCCATTATTAAGTGACCAACAGTTCTTATCGCCCTTATCAGCTATTGTTGTATCAGCACTTGAGTAAATATTACTGCTGTCCCAATTTTGCTCAGAGTTAAAAGCCTTACCATTAACCCTTGTAAATACAGCTTGATTCCATTCTCCATTCGGAACTGTACCGGAATATACTTTGCTGTTTTCAATTTGGCTAAGTTTCGACCAACTAAAACTATCAGTACCTTTTTCATAAAATTTTATGTAAAACTCAGCATTATCCGCAGTAGCATCATAATTTGCATCTGAAATATCCAAATATAAAGTATCTCCAACTGTAAAATAATCAGCCGCATTAACACTTATAGTACCGATAAGCATTGTTGACAGAAGCATCATTACCGCAAGGATGACGGAAACAGAGCTTCTGCCTAAATGAGAAATTTTTGTTTTCATAAATATTACCTCCATAACCGAATATTTTGGTTTTGGTTAGGTTCGGGTTCGACCTTTACCGCCTGACCAACGGTGAAACATAATCGGCAAAGCCACGGGATTTTGCAGTTAATTTACAAAAAAACAACGAGAATTCAGCCGAAAATTGTATCCTTAACCTGTTTCAGTCAAAATGTGAACACTAACCCATATTCTTTATAGTAGATTATACCATTTTAGATTGATTTTTTCAATTAGGTTGCAATAATTTTATTGTGTTTGTTTAATGTGATAGTTTTGTGTTTGTTTTTACATTCAGTTTTGCCGTTTTGACAAGATATTTTTATGTTATGCACAAGTTATGGTGCGTTTTTTGTAGAATTCGTCTATATATCGGTGTTTTTAATTATTCCGATTAAGAAATTGTTATGACGTGTGTTACAAATTTGATAATGTTATTTGCTGAAAGTTCAATATTTGAATGTTGTACAGTAACATTATAAAATCAGTTTGACGGAAATTTTCTGCCTTTGCGTGACGGCAGTCCAACGGACACAGCTACCGGTAACCGTGCATAGTTTAATATACAAATAAAAATGCCCGACTGCGGTGTCGGGCATTTTGTTTGAGATTATATGATTTTTGATTATTTATCCTTACTTAAAAGCATACGGTCGTTTTCAAGCTTTGAACCGCTTGCTTTTTCAAACATCTCGAGGAGGTGTTCAACCGTAAGATTTTTCTTTTCTTCACCTGAGATATCGAGGATAATTTTGCCGTCACTCATCATAATAAGACGGTTGCCGTGAGTAATTGCGTCATGCATATTATGAGTTACCATAAGCGCCGTAAGGTTGTTTTCGGCAATGATTTTGTCGGAAAGCTCAAGCACCTTTGCGGCTGTTTTCGGGTCAAGGGCGGCTGTATGCTCGTCAAGCAGGAGAAGCTTGGGCTTTTTGATTGTTGCCATAAGGAGTGTTATTGCCTGACGCTGACCGCCTGAGAGAAGTCCTACTTTTGATGACATTCTGTCCTCAAGTCCGAGGTCGAACTCTGCAAGCATCTGACGGTAACGGATTCTTTCGTCAGCCTTTACACCCCATGAAAGTCCTCTTTTTTTGCCTCGTCTTGCGGCAATTGCGAGGTTTTCTATAATTTCCATATCGGCTACCGTACCTGTCATCGGGTCCTGAAATACTCTGCCGAGGTACGGCGCTCTTTTATGCTCGGGCAATGCGGAAATATCCTTGCCGTCAATAAGAATCTGACCGCAGTCAACAGGCCACACGCCTGCAATTGCGTTGAGTGTTGTTGACTTGCCTGCACCGTTACCGCCGATTACCGTACAAAAATCGCCGTCATTGAGGGTGAGATTAACTCCGCAGAGTGCCTGCTTTTCGTTTACTGTGCCTTTATTAAAGGTTTTCCATACATTCTTGATTTCAAGCATTCTTAACCCTCCTTCTGTGCGTTTTTAGCATTCATTTTTGCAACTTTCTTGAATGAAGTCTTTCTCTTTTTCTGGAGATACGGAACTGCAAGGAAGATTGCAACGATAATTGCCGTGAAGAGCTTTGTATCGTCTGTCGGCATCTTGAGCCAGAGTACGATACCCATTGCGATATAATAAAGGATACCGCCGACAATTACAAAGACCATTCTGATGATGAAATTCATGTGCTTGCGGAAAATTGCCTCACCGAGAACTTCACCGATGATTACAGCGGCAAGACCGATTACGATTGCGCCTCTGCCCATGTTGATATCAGCAAAGCCCTGATACTGAGCAAAAAGTGAACCCGAAAGTGCAACGAGTCCGTTTGAAAGTGCAAGAGCAATTACCTTTGTAAAATTGATGTTAATGCCCTGTGCCTTGCTCATTGCAGGGTTTGAACCTGTTGAACGGATTGTTGAACCTTGTTCCGTGCCGAAATACCAATACATTGCGGCAATTACAACGGCACAAATTCCAAGACCTACGAGAATTGCCATATTTATATTACTTGCAGAAACAACAAGCGTATAGTTTCTGTAGCTGATTGGGAGGTTTGATTTTCCCATAATATTCAGGTTAATTGAATAAAGAGCAATCTGTGTGAGGATACCTGCGAGAATGTCGGGGATTCCGAGAAGCGTGTGAAGAAGTCCCGTTACAAGACCTGCCGCAAGACCTGCAAGGATTGCTACGATGATTGTTGCCCAAACGGGACAGCCGTTGATGAGCATAACTGCGGTTACTGCACCGCCTGTTGCAAATGAACCGTCAACGCTGAGGTCGGCAAAGTTCAAAAGCTTAAAGGTGAGAAATACACCGAGTCCCATAAGTCCCCAGATTATACCCTGAGCAATATTACCAGGAAGTGCGGATAAAAAGCTCATTGGATTAAGAGAACCGAAGTAGTTTGCTAAAAAATCCATAAAAACCACCTATACATAAAATATCGGGGTGTCGCTTGCACGGCACCCCTGCCAATATTATTTTTCCGAATATGAATTATTCTGCTTTGATTTCTGTGTAACCGTCGGGAACTTTGATTCCGTATGTGTCACAACGATCTTTGATATATTCTTTTGTTACATTCGGAGCAGCCTCAACCTTCATCTTTGTGATGTCCTCGCCATTTACAAGAATGTTGTAAGCCATTTCGCCTGTTTTTCTGCCGAGTTCATCATAGCTGATTGAAAGTGTTGCAACACCGCAGCCCTTGCAGATGCCTTCTTCGCCGGCAACAATAGGAGTCTTTGCAGCTGTGGCAACATTGTCGATGATACCTGTGTTAGATGCCGCTGTGTTATCTGTCGGGATGTAAAGAACATCGCTCTCGTCACAGGCAGTCTTTGCAACTGCGGCAACATCGTTTGAATCTGCAAATGAATATGATTTTACAGTATAGCCTGCATCCTTGAAATAAGGAGTGATTGTATCGCACTGATACTTTGAGTTAGCCTCAGCCGAGCAGTAGAGAATTCCGACATTCTTTGCATCGGGGAAAAGCTCCTTGAGCATTGCCGCCTGCTGATCAAGCGGAGCAAGGTCAGTTGTACCCGAAACATTCATACCCGAAACGCCGTTCCAATCAGACTTGTCGAGCGCTGTGCCGTAGTCTGTGATTGAAGTACCGAGAATCGGAATATTCGGTGTTGCCGTGTATGCTGCCTGAAGTGCAGCAGTACCGTTGCCGAGAATAAGGTCATAGTTTGAAGAAACAAACTGGTTACAGATTGTGGCGCAGGTTGCGGAATCGCCCTGAGCGTTCTGCTCGTCAAACTTTACATTGTCTGCACCGAGTTTCTCAGTAAGATAATCTTTAAAGCCTTTTGTTGCGGCATCAAGAGCCTCATGCTGAACAAGCTGACAGATACCGATATTGTAAACCTTACCGTCCGTGCCTGAATTATCTGCCTTTGAGCTCTCTGCAGAACCGCCGCATCCTGCAAATGCGAGTGACATAGAAGCCGCCGCAAGAGCAACTGCGACAATTTTTTTAGCTTTTTTCATTTTAATTTCCTCCTAAGCTTTCAGCACTTTCACGCTGTAAAGCATCATATACTTCTGCACTTTTATGCAATAAAGTGTTTTAACAACATAAATTATAATACAAAAAAACGAAATTTTCAATAGCTTTCACTAATTTTTATTACAAATAACTGAAATAAAAGTTTGTTTTTGGTTATTTTGCCACCACATTTTCGTCACCAAGCTGATATTTGAGTTCTTTTATCATTACAGGATTGATATCAACCCACATTGACGAGGGGGCTTTGACCTTTCTTTTAGTGTCGGTAAGATAGAAAATAACAGGCGTTCTGCCGTCAAAAATGTCAAGAACACGCTTTGCACGGTTGTATTTGTCGGTATTGAGGTCATCAATACGCAAATACAACGCAGAAGGCTTTTGTGTATCATTTTTCACGGCTTGCATCTGATAATTTTGCGAAAAATGTTCTGTGTTTTTTATTGCAACAGGGTTATTTTTGCAATCCTCGTTTGTACGGGCAGACGCTATGGAATCGCAGATGATTTTCGGCTCTTCGTTTTCTTTTAAATTAACAGTTCCACGGAACAGCAACGCACCGCCTGCACCGAGAAGGGCGGAATATTTTTCATATACATTCGGGAAAATCACGATTTCAAGCATTCCGTATCTGTCCTCGGCATTGACAAAAGCCATAATCCTGTTATTTTTTGTAAGCTGGGTTTTCAGCTTTGCAACTATGCAGACAAGGCTGACTTTTTTTCCGTCAAAATACATACCGCTGTCATTATTGATTATATCGCCCGTTTTGTCGGCATGGATTGCTTTTGAAAAAGTTGTGTATTCATCGAGCGGATGACCGCTAAGATACATTCCCGCAATTTCGTTTTCCATATGCAAAAGTTCAGAAACGGGAAATTCGGGCAAATCGGGAATTTTAGGCTTTGATGATTGAGCATCAACTTCTGCGTCATCAAAAAACGACATCTGACCGCCCGCATTTCTTCTGCTTTCATACTCAACATCATCAAGAACGGTTTTACTGATTGCGAGCAATTGTCTGCGATTTGCTCCGAGTCCGTCAAATGCACCGCATTTTATCAGACTTTCAATTGCTCTGCTGTTCATATTTCTGCCGTAGAGCCTTTTGCAGAAATCAAAGAAATCTTCATAAGGATTGTTTATGCGCTCCGAGATGATTTCATCTATGAAATTTCTGCCGAGATTTTTAACGGCAAGAAGTCCGTAACGGATATCGTTTCCGCTGACCGTAAAATGAAGATTGCTTTCGTTGACATTAGGTGGCAACACACGGATTCCGAGCCGTTTGCACTCGGTAATGTATGAGGCAAGTTTATTTTGATTATCAAGAACACTTGAAAGCAGAGCCGCCATATATTCACGGGGATAGTGGCATTTGAGCCATGCAGTTTTGTAGGAAATGTTGGCATATGCCGCAGCATGGGATTTGTTAAATGCGTAGTGTGCAAAGCTTTCCATTTCATCGTAAACGGAAATTGCCGTTTTTTCATCAACCCCACGGCGAATGCATCCTTCAACTATGATATTTCCGTCATCATCAGTAAGGCCGTGAATGAATATTTCACGCTCCGACTCCATTACGGCAAGTTTTTTCTTGCTCATTGCACGGCGCACTATGTCCGCTCTGCCGAGACTGTAGCCTGCAAGCGTTCTGAAAATCTGCATAACCTGTTCCTGATAAATTATGCAACCGCTTGTAACTCCGAGAATTTCCTTTAAAAGCGGATGTTTGTAACGAATATGCGACGGATTGTGACGACAGTCAATATAAACGGGAATGCTGTCCATAGGTCCGGGACGATAGAGTGCCGTAACGGCTATAAGGTCCTCAATTCGCTCCGGTTTTAGCTGAGTGAGAACATTTTTCATTCCTTGGCTTTCAAACTGAAACACACCCTCCGTGTACCCTTTTGAAAACATTTCAAAAACTTTTTTATCGTTTTCATCGACCATATCGGGATTATAGTCGGGATTTTTATGTTTTATCTGCTTTTCTGCATCATTGATTACGGTTAAGTTTCTGAGTCCGAGGAAGTCCATTTTTAAAAGGCCGAGTTCTTCAAGTGCCGTCATGGTGAACTGTGTTACAACATTATCGTCATTTTTTGACAGCGGAACATAGTCGCTGACGGGCTTATCGGTGATTACAACACCTGCGGCGTGCATTGTTGCGTGACGGGGCATTCCCTCAATGCTCATTGCTACATCAAGCAGTTTTTTTATCTGCGGATCGTTATTGCAGCGACTTCTCAGATCGGGACTCAGTTTCAGTGCCTCCCCGATTGTCATATCATGTTCCATAGGAACAAGCTTTGCAACAGAATCTACTGTCGCATACGGAATTTCAAGCACCCTTCCGACATCTCGGATTGCACCTCTTGCCGCCATTGTACCGAACGAAATTATCTGTGCAACATGATCTTCGCCGTATTTACGCACGACATAGTCGATAACCTCTCCCCTGCGTTCCTTACAAAAATCGACATCAAAATCGGGCATACTGACTCTTTCGGGATTGAGAAATCTTTCAAAAAGAAGATTGTACTTTATCGGATCGATTGCGGTTATGCCTATGCAGTAGGCACAAAGTGAGCCTGCACCCGAGCCTCTGCCGGGTCCGACAGGAATTTGACATGATTTTGCGTAGCTTACAAAGTCATTTACAATGAGGTAGTAATCTACAAAACCCATTTGCGACACCGTGTTGATTTCATATTCAAGTCGGTCAATCAGAGCTTTGTCGGGATTCTCGCCATAGTGTTTATAAAGCCCCTCATAGCATTTTCTTCTGAAATAATGCAGATGATTTTCGTTATTAGGAACATCAAATCTCGGAAGCTTGCGTACACCGAATTCAAAATCCACATTGCACATATCGGCAATTTTCTGTGTATTGTCGATTGCTTCGGGGTAACTTGCAAACACCTCACGCATTTCATCTTCTGTTTTAAGATAAAATTCCGAAGTTTTGAACTCCATTCTGTCGCTGTCATTGACTGTTCGGTTGGTCTGAATACAGAGAAGAATATTGTGAACCGTGCTGTCCTGTTTTTCGATATAGTGACAATCGTTTGTTGCAACAATGTCAACACCGATTTCACGGGCAAGCTTTATAAGGCTTGGAATTATCCTTTTCTGTTCCTCAATTCCGTGGTCTTGAAGCTCTATAAAAAAGTTCTCACTCCCGAATATATCACGGTAAAATTCTGCCTTTGACTTTGCACCGGCATAATCACCGTCAAGGAGCTTTTGAGGAATTTCACCCGCCAGACAGGCAGAGAGGCAGACTAAGCCCTCATGATACTCGGCAAGGAGTTCATCATCAATTCTCGGCTTTGTATAGAATCCCTCCGTAAAACCCTTTGACACAAGCTTGATAAGATTCTGATAGCCTGTATGATTTTTGCAGAGCAGAACCATATGATAGTATTTTCCGTAGGATGTGGTCTTGTCAAAACGGCTTTGCGGTGCAACATACACTTCACAGCCGATTATCGGCTTTATACCCTGTTTTTTGCATTCCTTATAAAAATCGACTGCACCGTACATTACACCGTGGTCGGTGATTGCGAGTGCAGTCATTCCTTTTTCTTTTGCGGCTTTTGCAAGTCTGCTCAGACGGCAGGCACCGTCAAGCAGACTGTATTCTGTATGAAGATGTAAATGTGTAAATGCCATTTTACTCACCTGTTGCTTTTGCCTTTATTTCACCGTCTGAAAAACGGAGTGTAAATTCATCTCCGCTTTTCAGCATTTTGGCGGAATTTACCGTCTTACCGTCTTTTTCGGCAATCGAATAACCTCTTGAAAGAATTTTAACGGGGTTGAGTCCTTCAAGTTTTGCGGCTGTCTTTGTGATGTCGGCAGCCTTTTTATTTATTGTTTCCTGAACAAAATGCTGTATTTTCGTTTTGCAAAGTTCAAGAGTTTTTTCATATTCAAAAATTCTCTGTTGTGGTGATACAACGGACAGTCTGGTTTTTAATTCTGTAAGAGCATTATATTCCTGTCTTAATTTCAATGTTGCCATTGACGAAACATACTGCTTTTGCGATTTATAGTAATCAACAAGCTCCGCAGTATCGGGAACTGCAAGCTCTGCCGCCGCAGACGGAGTCGGCGCTCTGAGATCGGATACAAAGTCACAGATTGTAAAATCAGTTTCATGACCGACAGCGGAAATTACCGGAATTTTACAGTTGTAGATTGCATAAGCAAGGTTTTCATCATTGAATGCCCACAAATCTTCAATTGAACCGCCGCCCCTGCCGATTATGATAACATCACAGGCGTTGTATTTATCAAGTTTCTGTACGGCGTCAATAAGTTGAGCGGGAGCATTCTCGCCCTGAACAAGTACGGGACACATAATTATGTCGGCAGACGGAAATCTTCTTGAAAGAATGTTGCGGATATCCTGAACTGCCGCACCTGTGGGAGAAGTAATTACACCGATTGAATTCGGAAACGGCGGAATTTTCTTCTTATGTTCGGGAGCAAAAAGTCCTTTTTCGGCAAGTGACTTTTTAAGTTGTTCATATGCAAGCGAAAGCGCACCTATGCCGTCGGGCTGCATATCTTCAATATAAAGCTGATACTGACCTGTGGGTTCATAGACTGCAACTCTGCCACGGCAGATTACTTTCATTCCGTCGGTCGGTCTGAACTTTAAATTACGGGCATTGCCGGCAAACATTACGGCTCTTATAACAGATTTTTCGTCTTTGATTGAAAGGTAGATGTGTCCGCTTCTGTAGTGGTCGGTTAGGTTTGAAATTTCACCCGTAACAAAGACAAAATTCAGCCTTGCGTCATTTTCAATAATTGACTTTATATAGAAATTCAGTTGTGAAACACTTAAAACTCGTGGTTTGTTAAACTCGGGTGTGTACATCGTTATACTTCCTGTATCCTAAATATGCAATTCCTGCCGAGTTATCTGCCGAAAACTGCGGTGGTGCGAATATTGCATTATATTTTTCTTCAAAAGAATTTTTGATTATCCGATTTGACATTACTCCGCCTGCAAAGAGCAATGGAAGTTCTCCGTATTTTTCAAGCAGTCGCTTGGTCATTTCGGATAAGGTCTGTTCAATATATTTAAGACAGAATGCCGAAACATATTCGGAAGATTTGCCCTCGTCAATCAGCTTTTTGGAAAGATTTTCAACTCCGCTGAGACAACAATCACATCCTTTGAGAGTTGGTTTTACCTTGATTTTTTCTGTATTTTTAAGGGCAAGCTGTTCAAGCTGAGGACCGCACGGAAATTTTAAACCGAGCATAAGCCCTGTGCGGTCAATTGCCTGTCCCGCATTAAGGTCGAGTGTGTGTGCCGCAAGTTCAACGGAAAAGCCCGTGCCGAATCCTTTGGCAAATACTGCCTCGGTTGTACCTCCGCTGACATGGAAAGCGATAAACTGCTTATCAAACAAATCTGTTCTCTGCGAGCCGAACAATGCCGCCGAGATATGTCCCTCCTGATGCGAAAATGTGTAAAGAGGGATTTTCATTGCGGAAGATAAAATTTTTGCCGTGTTCTCTCCAACAGTGAAACACGGCATATATGAGCCGTCAACAGGTCTTGGACGGCTTGACGCCGCAATTGCGGCTATTTTGCTTGTATCAACATCTTTCAAAAGTTCTTCAATAAGCGTGTGTAGCTGTGCTGTGTGGTGAAACACAGCGTCACTCTGACGAAGTCCGAGCTGACCTTCTTTTACGGGAAGAAGTTTTTTCTGCTGAACCATTTCGCCCGTTTTGCTGTCGTAAAGGGCGGTTGATGTTGTGTAATTTGAAGTGTCAATTCCGAGAAAAAGGCTCATATCACTTCTCCGACTTTCCCGAAAATTCACGGGAATATGTGCCGAGAATACCGTTTACAAATTTGCTCTCGTCGATTGTATATTTCTTGGCAAGTTCAACAGCCTCGTTGATTGAAACGCTCTGCGGAACATTGTCGAGATACTTCATCTCATAGATTGCAAGGCGAAGAATAGCAAGCGACGGCTTTGAAATTCTTGAAAGAGTCCAGCCCTTTTTCAGGTGGCTTGCAATGATTTCGTCAATCTCCTCATGCTTGTCCTCAATGCCGGAAACTACAGCCTGAGCATATGCGCAAACACCGCCTACAAACATTTCCGAATTATCATCTATTGTTTCTTCAAGAGGCTCATCGTCAAAAGACTTTGAGAACAAAAGCATAAAAGCCTGCTCTCTAGACTCACTTCTTGTGAGATTAACCTCTTCTTCAAAGATGTCACTTGTTTCAGCGTCATTTACTTCAATTTCATTTAATTCATTGTTAATTTCGTTATTCATAATAAACCCAACTTTTCGTTAAATTACAATATCACTAAAATCATATCATTAAGATTTAAATCAGAGTAACTCCCTAATTTACTTACAAGATTATACCATAACTGAAAATGAATGTAAACAATAATTAACAAAGATGTCCGTTAAAAATCATTTACTTTTTTAACTTTTCTCGCAACCGAATGAGGTTGATTTTATGCACAAAAAAGCAGAGGACACTATGCCCTCTGCAAATTTTATGCCCCTATTACCGATATATCGTCATAATCAACCTCATAATGAGTAACCACGGCATCGTCAATAATCAGAACAGATGTATCGTCAAGCTGAGATTTCGGAACAATTACCGACACACCTTGATCGCTTATATAGCAAAGACATTCTGAAAATCCTTTGGCTTTGACAATACTTTCAATGCTGTCCTGAATTGTAAAGGTTTTGAGAAGCTCTTCAACATTCTTTTCAGCCTCGCTTTTGTCGGCATCGGACGAGCTTTCAAGATTGAAAATTTCTTTTGCATCATCAATTATTTTATCCTGAGTTGCCTGCCGCTTTGTCCTTTCGGCCGAAAAATAGCTTTTGCTCTCGTTTGAAAGTGCCGCTGTCTGCTGTACCTCATCATCCGACGCCGAAGCGGTTGCACTGACATATGATGCCGCACCGAGTTCTTTGGCGCTCTGAGGAGTTTTTGCCCCCGAAAGCTGCCAGTTTATGTACACAGCCGCTGAAAGTGCAAGCACAAGTGATGCAAAAACGATATATTTTTTCTTAGATTTCATATTACTCCCGACCTTTATTCTGATAATTTTGTAATACATACTTTTGCTGTTGAAATATCAAGCGCTTTTGTGACTGCATCGGTGACACGCTCAACCACAACAGGATCATCACCGCCTTCACACACTACAAGCACTCCTCTTATCAATGGTTCAATTTCCTTTGTTTTGGTGGTGCTGTTGTCAAGATAAACATATTCAACGGAATTTTCCATTGTGAGCAAAACTTCCGTCTTGCCTGCTCCCTCAATTTTTGAAATCACCGTCTGCAAATCATTTTCTATTTTTGTGCTGTATGTTTTTACGGAAAATGCTTCATCTCCTTTTCCTGATGTCAAAGAACCGAAATCAACCCAGTTTGAAAGAAATATTAAACCAATACCGATAAGACCGACAACGATTATGATATTTCTTATTTTTTTACTGTCGAGCATTGATTTCAGCTTTGAACTTGTTTTTTCTTCCATAATTCACTCCGTCATAATGTTTGGTGTAATTCCGAAATTGTCATAAACAATTGACGATACAAGATTTGTGTACCGAACAAATTCTTTGTCTATATATATGCTGATTGACGCTATGATTATGCCGTTGTTTTCAACTCTGCTCAAAATTATGTCACACGATTTGATTGTTATATTATTCTGTAAAAGAAGATTTTTTAATGCAGTTTCAAGATTTATCTCCGTCTGCTTTATAACGGCATTGCTGTATGCCTCATCATCAGTTGATATTTCTTTTGCAGAATTTTGATTTTCTTCAACATTAGTATTAAATGATGACACGGCATTTTTTATGGGAACAACCATACAGCAGATAATAAAAGCGCCTAAAACAAGGCTGATGATTTTCTTTGTACTGCCGTCTGTAACAAAGGTCTGAACAAGCGAGCATATTAACGCAGACGCACACATTACAACAACAACCGTAAAAAGTCCGCTCATGATGAACCTCCGCCAAGCATAATTACCGCCGCCGTTGAAAGAATGTAAATTGACATAATGCACAGCAAAACGGCTATGAGAGTTGAAAACACAGACGATATGTTTTCAAGCAGTTTTGCCGGACCGTTTAGATTGAGAACCTCTGCCGTTGATTTGCCGATCCAAAGGGTGAACATCCACATTACTCCCTGCAAAATCACTGGCATAAACACAATTGTAACGGACAGAATCACTATTATTCCTATTCCCGATTTCAAAAGTCCGATACTTCCCTGAACTACCTTGTAGGCATCCGAAAGTGCCGAACCGACTATCGGAATAAATGAATTGAGAGTAAACCTTACAGCACGGGTTGAAACATTGTCAACCGAAACGCTTATAAGCTGTCTGAATGTCAGCACGGCTGTGAAGATTGTCATAGCAAAACCCAAAAGCCACTTTACGCTCTTTGAAATCATTGACATAAAACCGCTGAGATTTACGGACGGCGATACTGATGATGTTATTGACAGACCGAGAAACATATTGAGCAGAGGAACGATTATTTTTGATGAAAGCTGTGACACACCCTCCCCTGCCCCTATCATTACGGCATAGTATGATGCCGAACCTGCCACAGAACCCGAGCTTGCCATAATTACAGCCATAACAGGAACATAGGCAAGCATTATATTTGATGCGGTGCAGATTACCGAACCCGTTGATGCGATTACTCCGACAGCGGGGACTACTGCGGCACAGGTTACACAGAGCGTTGCGGTTATATTCAGCGAGTTTGAAATATCACAGGAGAGCGAACCGTTGTAGGCGCTGATTACGGAACAGAGCAAAAGCAAGGCGGTTATATTGACAAGACCTTTGAGCGGTGAAGAAATGTTGCCGAGTGCAAGCGAGAGAATTTCGCCCATTACATTTTCAAAAGACAGGTTGGCAAGCTTTGAAAAATCCCCCAAATCAACGCCCATATTCTGAAGACTTTGCTTTATATCGTCGGACAGCGAATCAAAAACATTTGACATATCATAAATCATTTCACCTTCTTCAGCGTTTGCACAGACACATGAAAGGGCGATAAGCACAAACACGACAGTAATTATTACAACACTTTTTTTCACTTCTTCACCTCAATTGCCTGCAAGTGACAACACGGTTTTTAAAATATCCGAATAAAGCGGAAGTGCCGTTACAGTGACCATAATTTTTCCCGCAAGCGAAACATTTGACGCAAGCGACTGACTGCCCGAATCCTTGCAGGTATTCACGGCGAACTCGGTGACAAGGCATATTCCGATTGATTTCAGCAGAATTACTATGTAGTCAATGCTTATTCCCGATGACGCTATGATTTGATTGATTGTTGTAACGATAGCCGAAACCTGAGTAAGCACGCCGATTAAAATAATAACGGAACAGCTTATACCGAGCATTACGGAGATTTCCGCATTTTTGGGTTTGAGCATTACGCAGATTATTACGGTCACAACGGCAAGCACGGAAATTGACAGAATATTCATATCAAAAACCGAAAAGCTGTTTTATTGTGTTGAACAGAGTGCTGATTTGCGTTATTATCAGCGTCAACACAACTATAAGTCCGGCAAGCGAGGTCAGCATTGCCTGCTCCTCTCTACCGCTTCGTATGAGAAGTTGGGTAAGAACCGCAACAATTATGCCGACAGCGGCAATTTTGAAAATAAGCTCAACATCCATTACTACCTCTAAATCATCATAAGGGCGATTGCACTTCCTGCAAAAAATCCCATTGTTTTATATAGCTTTGATTTTTTTGTTATGGCATCAAGGGCTGATGAAAGCTGCTTTGAAAATGACACCTCGTAGAGTTCAAGATGTTTTAACTGCCCCTCTGTATCGGTTTTTCCGAGCTGACCTCCGAAATCGTTCAGCATTGAAATATCAGATTTTGAAAGCGGTATTTCAGAAGATAATTGTTTTACCCTTTCAAGCCACAATTCGTCAAAAGGTCTGTCACATTCTGAAAAAAGCAATAAATCAAGGTTTGAATTTTCTGCACAGGAATTAACCAGAGTGAAGATATCATCACCGCTGTAGCGAAGATTTGTTGCAAGCAATGATATAAATTCCGTGAATGATTTCAGAAAATCTCTGCGTTTGTATAACCTACCCGACAAAACAAAACCTATCATTGTACCCGTACAGACAACAAGCAAACATCCTATGAGTTTAAACGGCAAAGTTGTCACCTACCTGCGATATTTTCACAATTTCACCTGCGTGGGTTCGATTTGACAGAAACACAAGCGTTTGAAATGCTCCTGTTTTCATGAGAGAAACCATGTTTGCTTTCTGTTTCAGTTCGTATTCATTTGCACAATGCGTTGATGAAATTATCCGAACTCCGCAGTTGACCGACTTTTCTACGGCATAGATATCTTCTTTTGAGCCTATTTCATCGCAGATAACAATTTCGGGTGCCATACTGCGGATTGCGTGAAGCATTGCCTCGCTCTTGTTGTATGAATCATAGACATCGCACATTCCGATATCATTCTGAAATTTACCCGATGCCGTGCCTGCAAGCTCTCCTCTTTCATCAATCAGGGCAACATTCTTCTTGCCCTTGGTTGACAGAAGTCTTGCAAGGTCACGAAGTACGGTTGTTTTTCCGCTGCAAGGTGCTCCGCATATGAGAACACCTCCCGAAACGGCAATTATCTTATTATAAAGAGAATCCGCACAACCCTTATGCTCCCTTGCTATGCGGACATTGATTGAGGTTATGTCACGGATATTCACAATTTTTCCGTTGTTTACGACCGCTGTTCCGCAGATTCCTGCCCTGTGACCGCCGTACATTGTGACAAAGCCGTTTACAATTTCGTTCTGTCTGTTATACACGGAGTAGTTGCAAATGTTGTTGAAAGTATCGACAATATCGGCCTTTGACACAACAAGCATTGCACCGTCAAGGATTGTATTGCTAAGTCCACCGTTTTGCGTTAAGTAGTATGTATTGTCGGGACAAACAAGTGCAAGCGGTCGTGAAAGCCGCAATCTGATTTCCTGAACCGAATCGGCTAATTTAGGTGCAAGCGGTAAAAGTCTGCGTGAAATATTCTTGCAAAGGCAGTTGAGGGCCGCCGTAAATCTCTTTTCGTTTTGTTCAGCAAGCATATTTTAAATTCCTCCCAAAAGAGTTTGTACAATAAATACTATGCAGACAAGCACAGTCATATGTCAAAAGGGCAAAAAAATCCCCCGACATAAATCGGAGGATTGAAAATTGTTTTATTTGTTTTTAATTTCACTAAAGATAGCCTTATATTCTTCATCGGTGTAATCACCTGTAAAATTCATATTGCCGTCAGTAATTTCAACATTTATATACGGGTTTGAAACCGTCTTTCCGTTAATAACAAACCGAACAGCAGAACCGATATTATTTTTAGTGTAGGCTGCAAACTTATCAGTTCCGTCAGCTGTAAGCTTCATATTTAACACCATACCGTTAATATCATCAAGCAAACACACATACTCGATTTGAGAGGACTCAATAATAACTTTATTTTCATCTTCATTATCACGGATTTCTACATTGGTCGGATTATAAATTTTCGGCAATTCAGCATTTGATGTCTGAGCTGTTTCATTAACCGAGGTTGAAACCTGAACAGTTGTATTTTCAGCAGAAGTATCATTACTTTTTACATTTCCGCTGCAAGCAGATAATGCAACAGCAAGTAAAGCTACGACAGCTAAAATCAAATATTTTTTCAATTTAAGTACCCCTTTCGTTATAATTATATAACAACATAAACAGTGTCAAGTATTTATTGTAACTATTTCATTGACAGCATTTCTTTTAATTCTTCTTCGGAAATTATTGTAACGCCTAAGGTTTGGGCTTTGGTTAGTTTACTGCCGGCATCTTCGCCTGCCAAGACATATGAAGTCTTTTTTGAAACGGATGAACTTGTTTTGCCGCCGTTCTGTTCAATGAGTTTTGAGGCTTCACTTCTTGTCATTGTGGGAAGTGTGCCTGTGAGGACAAAGGTTTTGCCTTCAAAAAGACCTCCAGTGTTTTTCGGCTGAGAGGGTTTCATTTTCAGACCGAGTGATTTAAGGTCTGCAATAAGCTCCTTTGTACCGTCAAGTGAAAAATAATTTTCAAGGCTTTCCGCCATAACAGCACCGAAACCGTCTATTTTTTCAAAGTCCTCAGCCTTTGCGCTCATAATATCGTCAATTGTTGCAAAGTTTTCGCAGATTATCTTTGCGGCTTTAAGACCTATGTTACGGATTCCGAGAGCAAAAACAAGCCTGAAAAGTTCGTTTTCTTTTGATTTTTCTATTGAAGAAATAAGATTCTGAGCAGATTTTTCAGCCTTGCGTTCAAGGCTTGAAATATCTTCTGCTTTAAGTCTGTAGAGGTCGGCAGGAGATTTTACAAGTCCTTCGTCTGAAAGCTGTTCAAGAATTGCAGGACCGAGTCCGTCAATATCCATTGCGTCACGGCTTACAAAGTGAATAAGATGTCTTGTCAGCTGTGCCGGACAATCTGTGTTTGTGCAACGGATTGCCGCCTCGCTCTCATCGTGTGTAACAGGGTTACCGCAAGACGGGCATACGGACGGAAATTCAAACGGCACGGCATTTTCAGCGTGTTCCTTAACTGACAGAACTTCGGGAATAATCTCGCCTGCTTTTCTGATTATAACCGTATCGCCTACGCAAATGCCTTTTTCATCTATAAAATCTTTATTGTGGAGTGTGGCACGGCTTACTGTTGTTCCGGCAAGAAGTACGGGTTCAAAGTTGCCTACAGGAGTAAGCACACCTGTTCTGCCGACATTGATTTCGATATTGAGAAGTTTAGTAGGCTTCTCCTCGGGCGGATACTTATATGCCTCCGCCCATTTGGGATATTTTGCGGTACTGCCGAGAAGTCGGCGGCTTGCAAAGCTATCAACCTTGACAACAGCGCCGTCAATTGCATAATCAAGCTCTCCACGCATATTTCCTATGCGCTCAATTTCCTCAATCACCTCGTCAACATTATCGTAAACGCTGTAAAATGCAGTCGGAAAACCGAGTTCCGTAAGATAGTCAAGCCCCTGAATATGGCTTTCAATCGTCATCCCTCTGATTTGCTGAATATTGAACACGAATATATCAAGACTTCTCTGAGCGGTTATTTTTGCATTTTTCTGACGAAGTGAACCTGCGGCGGCATTTCGTGGATTTTTAAAGGTTTTTTCCTCGTTTTCTTCCTGTCTGCGAGTGAGTGCGTCAAACGAATTGAACGACATATACACCTCACCACGAACCTCGAGATATTCGGGTGCATTCGGAATACGCTTTGGCAGACTTTTAATTGTCATAAGATTTTCGGTTACATCTTCACCTACAGAGCCGTCGCCACGGGTTGAACCTCTTACAAAAACACCGTTTTCATATTCGCATGATACGGAAAGACCGTCAAATTTAGGTTCAACAACATAGCGTACATTCGGCACGGTTTCTCGCACTCTTGCGTCAAATTCACGAAGCTCTTCGTGTGAAAAACTATCGTGAAGGCTTTCCATTACAACCTCATGAGTAACGGGAGAAAACTTTTCTCCTGCATTACCGCCGACACGGTTTGTCGGTGACATAGGAGATTTGAGTGACGGAAATTCCTTTTCAATATTCTCAAGTTCACGCATGAGCATATCGTAATCGTAGTCGGAGATTTCCGGATCATCCTGATTGTAGTAAAGGTTGTTGTGGTATTCAAGCTGTTTTGTAAGCTCTTTGGCACGATTCTGAGCTGTTATAAAATCCATTTTGGTTTCCCCATATCATAAATTTATCGGTAAAATAAGTATCTGCACCTGTGCTTAAAATATTACCTGTTATTAACCTGTGAAGTTCCTTTTTCACGGAGGAAGGTTGATTCAAGGTCTGCAAGGTGAAGCTTTACGGCAAGCGGATACTTGTCATAAGCCTGACTGATTGTGTTGCTGTTTTTGTCACCAAATTCACCCATATGCCAACGAATTGCCATAGCCTCATCAATTTTAAGGTGCATTTTGCGTTCAATGAGAAAAACAGACTTTTCACCGTGGCCGTAGGGAAACTGGTCTTCAATTGCATAATACGGAACTTTTTCCCACTGACCTGTTTTTTCATTCTTAACATTTCTGCTTGAAACCTTATAGAACTGAGCCTTGCACAAATCGTGAAGAAGTCCGCAGATTGCAAAACTTTCAATATTGTCTGTTTCTTCATCATAGTGCTTTTCCATCATTGTATTGAACACGCTGACGGAGTGCATTACAAGACCGTTTTCACAGGCACAATGATATTTTGAACTTGCAGGGGCGGTAAAAAAATCGGTTCTTTTGAGCCATTCCAGAAGCTCGTCAGCACCCTGTCTTGTGATATATTTGTTGTAGATTTCAATAAATTCTTCCTGCGGCGTCATATTAATCCTCCTCATATTATTGTATTTTTAAAAAGGCAACAGCAGATAATCTGCCGTTGCCCTGCATTAAAAGTTTAAAAGATTTACTTTGCTGAAGTTGTAGCTGTTTCCGTAGCCGCCTCGGTTACTGCTGCTGTAGTTTTTGCCGAATCGTCATCCTTTGTATAGAGAATGTCATTGAGCTTGAGTCCGTTGCTCTCTACGGAATAAGCAACATCCATTTCAACTTCATCTGTGTAATAGTACTTGATGATGATTGTGCCGTTCTTGATTAAGTAAGTACCGTCAACATTGAGTGCATCTGACTGGTTGATTTCAACAGTACCGTCATCATTGAACTTGTATGTCATCTTAGCGTAACCGTTATCATAAGTCCATGAACCTGTGATTTTCTTGTCAGCCTTGAAGTCCTTATCAACCTTCAATTCAGGCTTAACCTCTGAACCTGACTTGAGTTTCACCTTGTTGGCAGCAGTTGAAGTTGAAAGCTCAAGAGTTCTGCCGGAGAACATATTACCCGAAACAGCGTAGTTACAGCTTGTTTCATTGCCGTTAAGCGTCATGGCAAGTGTCTGATTACCCGAATCATCTGTTGAAACCGTGTATGTACCGTTCCAAACCATTGAACCGATTCTGTAATTGAGAGTATTGTCACCGTTAAATGTGTAGTAAACATCAACCTTTGACGCCTCGTCGGATGATGCTGAATTGCCTGTTACATCAACAGATTCAATCCATGTTCCTACAATGCTTGTATCAAAAAATCCTTTGATTACGAAAAGAGTAGCTGCCGCAACCGCAACAATTACGATACCTATAATGATAGGAAGCTGAATAATACTCTTTTTCTTTGGCTGCGGAGCAGTCACGCCGTTTTCGTTTACAGGTTCTGTTTCAGCAAAAGACATTTCTTCGCTTTCTGTGGGCTCATCTGCAACGAATGTTGTATTTTCTGTTATTTCTGCTGTTGTATCTGTGTTGGTATTCTCTGCCTCATTTTCAGAAGTAAGAATTTCTTTATTCTCGTCCAACTGTGATACCTCCTTAAATTTTGTCATCGCTTTCTATCATACTATAAATATGAAAGAAAATCAACTGTTTTTTATGCCGTTAAAATGTAATGAAAATTATTTAAAATACATATAAAGTTCGCATTTAAGCGTTCCGTTATAAAGTTTGCGGCGTTTGTCAGCCTTTCTGCCGAAGATTTTTTCAAAATCGTCATCGGGGCTTATAACGGTGTAGCTTTTACCCTTCATTCTTTTAAAATGTTCACCCATAACTGCATACAGCTTTTCAGCCGATTTTACATCAAGTAATCGTTCACCATATGGCGGATTTGTGATGATTGTCTGAAAACCGTCCTCAAGTTCAAAATCTTTAATATCACGGTTTGCAAATGTTATTCTGTTGGCAACTCCTGCAATTTCTGCGTTTTTCTTTGCGATTGCAAGGGCTGAATCATCTATATCGTAACCTGTTGCCCTAAATGTTGCGTCGTGTCTTATTTTCTGTCTTGCATTTTCTCTTGCTGTTTCAAAAACATCTTTCGGAACACAATTCCAATGTTCACAGGCAAAATAACGGTTAAGTCCCGGAGCAATGTTAAGTGCTTTCATAGCCGCCTCAATGAGAATTGTGCCGCTGCCGCACATAGGATCGGTTACAAAGTGATTTGCCCTTACTCTTGAAAGGTCAACCATAGCGGCGGCAAGTGTTTCTTTTATAGGAGCATCATTTGAATCGGCACGATATCCACGCTTGTGAAGTCCTGCGCCCGAAGTGTCAAGCATAATACTTACCTTGTTGCGAAGAATGAGAAACTGAATCTGATGCGGAGCACCTGTTTCATCAAACCACGGGAGCATATATTTTTGTGAAAGGCGGTCTGCGACTGCCTTTTTAACGATTTTCTGACAATCGGGAACGCTCATAAGGTCGGAATCAAGACATCTTCCCTTTACGGGAAAAGCCTCGGAAATTCCGATATAATCCTCCCACGGGATAGCCTTTACGCCCTCAAACAAATTATCAAAGGTGTGAACCTCAAATTCCGCAAGAAGAATGAGTATTCGCTCCGCATAACGGGAATTTATATTTGCAAGTGCAAGTGTTGACCAATCGCCTGTAAAGGTAACTCTGCCGTTTTCGGCATTGACATTTTCAACACCGAGATATCTCAGCTCATTTGCACAAAGACCTTCAAGACCGAAAATGCATGGAGCGGAAAATTTCATATTCATATTTATCTCCTGTTTTATTGATACACAAATTCTATTAAGACTGAAAGACAAAAAAACAGGGTATCGGAATAACCGATACCCCTTGCTTTTAAAAAATTAATCGGTTGTCGGCTCGAGCACACCATAGTTGCCGTCTGCACGCTTGTAAACAACATTGATTTCATCTGTCTCGGAATTGATAAACATAAAGAAGTTATGGTTTACCATATTCATTTCAAGAATAGCTTCATCAACCGAAATCGGCTTTACAAGAACATGTTTTTTACGAACTACGCTGTATTCATCGTCCTCCGGTTCACCAGTCTGAGCAGCTTCCGTGATTAAATCTTCAATACCGGCGGATTTAATTTTCTTTTCAAGCCTCGTTTTATTCTTACGAATCTGACGCATAAGAATGTCGCAAACCTTGTCAAGAGCGTCATTCATTTCGGGCATTGTGCTTTCGGCACGATAAATCATACCGTTGTCACGGATTGTAATTTCAACAGTCTGACGGTTCTTTTCGAGGGTGACAACTACATTGACAGAAGCATCCTCCGAGAAAATACGATTAAACTTTGAAAGCTTTTTCTCGCATCTTTCCTTAAAGTTATCTCTGAGGTTGACTTTTCTTGCTGTGTAGGTGATTTTCATAAAATCTGCCTCCCTTATATAATTTTTTATTTTCTGCCGTTGCCGTTGCCTCTGCGGCTGTAGCCACGGCTTTCTCCGCCACGCTTAAGATCGGACATCTTATCCTCGCTTGTCTGCTTGAATTTTGACATCATATCCTCAAACGAAGAAGGAGCATTTCTGCGTGAACTCTGCCACTCGTAATCACCCGGTGAAGTTACGGGCGGAGCAGGCTTGTATGGCTCTCTGCTTCTGTGATTCTGTCTTTGAGGTCTGTCAGAGCGTTTTCTCTGCTGTTGCTGTTCTTTCGGGAGAGCCTGTTTCATTGACAGACTGATTTTTCCGTCATTAAGAGCAAGCACCTTAACCTTTACTTCTTGTCCTACTTTTACATAATCACTGATTTCATTGATGAAGGTAGGTGCAACCTCCGAGATATGTACCATACCGGTTTTTGAATCCGGCAAATCAACAAATGCGCCGAATTTTGTAATACCTGATACTTTGCCTTCCAGAATCATTCCGACTTCAATAGCCATAAAAATTTATTACCCCTTAAAATTATTTCTACCCTTTTATTCTCCGGCAACATTAATGAAAATTCTTTCACCGTCACCGACATAGCCTAATTCATCCTTAGCTATTTTTTCAATATATTTTTTAAGATCGTCACCCTTGTAATTCTGAACCTTTTTCAGATACTGCGACTGAATCTCAACCACGCTGATTTGCTGCTGCAAATCCGTAAGTTCTGCCTTTTTCTCGGCAATCTGAACATTCTGATTGATAATTGTAATTACGGCATAAAAAACAAAACCGATAATTGCGAGATAAATCAGAATATATCTTCCTTTTTTACGCTTTTTCGGAGTTATCTCCTTTATTGCGCCGTCTTCTGTCTGCCGAGAAGCCGCAGTGCTTTCTTTTACTTTCTTTGTGCTTTTTTTCATCTTCAAAACTATCTGCTTTCTCTGCTGAATTATTATTATCGTTTCTAAATATACCTTTATTCTTACCCTCATTATACAATATGTTGTTGCTGTTTTTCAATAGCTTTTTCAGATTTTTTTTAATTTTTTGCGAAATTTTCACACAGACACTCTCCGTAAAACGAATCATCGGACAATATACAAGCGATAAAAGTCTGCCGAGGGTTAATCGACAAATAACAAAACCGAGAAATGAACCGACCGTTACAAACACTCTGAAAAATCCCAGCATATATGCAACGGAAAAAATGAACAGATTAAGTGATACAATAAAAACATAAAGAAAGTCTGTAACAAAAACCGACGCTTTTCCTTTGCAAAGCGTCATTCTGATTATTTTAAATATATCATACAGCAATCCTGCCGCCGCTCCGAATACAAGTGAACAGAGAAATGCGGTTGACTGCTGTGCAAAAGTCAGCTCCAAGATTACACCTACTTAAAGAGTTTTGAAAGTTTGGATTTTGACGCACCGTTGCCGAGGTATTGCATTGCGTTAATTTTTCCGTCAATTGAAACATCTCCCGTTTCAAGGTTTAACTTATCAATGTGCAGATTTTCCCCTTTGATTACAAGGCACCCGCAGGAGGTTTTTACCGACACCGTTTCCTCGTTGAAGCCCGACACATCCTCCGTGCCTGTCATAACAAGCTTCCCCCTGTTATCAAGCATAACCGTATGATTCTTAGCCTTTGGCATTTCCTGCATAAAAAAACCTCCGTATAAATTATTTGTCAGTAATTTATACGGAGAAAAAAATAAAATTATTCTTCTTTTTTTGAGATTTTATGTATAACAACATAGTGCATCAGATTGCCATCAACAATAACATGAGCAATAGCAAGAAGAGGGAATTCAGAGAAGAACGCCTCCTGATTGCCTTTTACACCCTTTGCCGTAAAACCAAGCACCACAATCAGTTATATCACATTGTTTAACACAACAATATTTCATAGTTTAATACCTCAACTTACGATTTATTTATATTTATTAAGTTGATAATTATTCCTACTAGTAAACCTGATGAATGTCGTGGTATACACATATTCTCCTCGTGTGTAGATTATTTTAACGAATTTAAAAATTGGCATACCGAAATAATGAACAATAAAGTCATTATTACGAAAGAGCCATTGGGTATATTTATCTGTGTGTAAAACTTCATTACAATAATCCCAATGTAAGTAATTACAGATAATATTGCCAATATTAAATTAATTGTCTTATTCATAATCTACTCACCTAATTTCATCCAAAGTAATATTTTGTGTTTTAATTTTGGTAAAAAATCAGACTGCCGCCTCATACATTGTTGCCGCATCTTCCTTGCGAACAACTTCTTTTACCTCTGTAACCTTAACCTTTACACTTTTTGAACCGAGTGTGATTTCGATTACATCACCGACTTTTACATCATAGGACGCACGGGCAACCTTGTCATTAACTGTGATTTTGCCTGCGTCACACGCCTCATTTGCAACTGTTCTGCGTTTGATGAGTCGGGATACTTTTAAATATTTATCAAGTCGCATATTATAAACCCTTCCGATTTTTAATAAAAAATTTTTAACAAAAAAGGGTAATGATACAGCGTACCATTACCCGAAATATAAAACAAGATTACTTGTTTACTACATCCTTAAAGCCCTTGCCTGCCTTGAATGCAGGAACCTTTGAAGCAGGAATTTCGATTGATTTACCTGTTCTTGGGTCACAACCTGTTCTTGCATTTCTCTGACGCTGTTCAAATGTGCCGAAACCTGCGATCTGAATCTTTTCGCCTTCAGCTACTGTATTGATGATTGTGTCAATTGTTGAAGAAACTGCCTTTTCTGCATCCTTCTTTGAAAGTCCGCTCTGCTCGGCAACTGCAGCAATAAGTTCTGTTTTGTTCATAATAATAAACCTCCAATTAATAATTCTTAGATAATTTAACTTCATCCCAAAGGGAATCGAGTACAGATAACGGTGCCGTTTTCATATCTATTCCACGCTCGTTTGCAAGCTTTTCAACAGACGAAAAACGGTCGGTGAATTTGTCACAGGCGTCGTAGAGTGCGTGTTCGCTGTCAATGTTCAAAAATCTTGCAACATTAACTGCTGAGAAAAGCACATCACCGAGTTCTTCACGCTGATTATCAACATCATTGTTTTCAACAGCGGCTTTAAGCTCTTCACATTCTTCAAAAAGCTTATCAAGCGCACCGTTTACATTTTCCCAGTCAAAGCCGACCTTAGCGGCCTTCTGCTGGATTTTTGTACTGCGCATGAGTGACGGAAGTGCCTTTGACACGCTGAGAATTGCCTGTGTCTGAGTTTTCTGGGATTTTGTTTTCATCTTAATGGCATCCCAGTTTTTGAGAACCTTTTCGGTAGTGTCAGCGTTGACATCGCCGAAAACATGGGGATGACGGATAATGAGCTTTTTGCAGATTCCGTCACAAACATCATTTATATCAAATGTTCCCTGTTCACTTTCGATTTCCGCATGCAGAGCAACCTGCAGAAGAACATCACCGAGTTCTTCTTTAAGCAAATCGAGGTCGTCGGTATCAATTGCCTCAACAGCCTCATAGGTTTCCTCAATAAAATTTGAGCGGATTGACTTGTGAGTCTGTTCTCTGTCCCACGGACAACCGTCGGGTGCACGAAGGATTTTTACTATCTCAACAAGGTCATTAAAATTATAATTTTCTTTTTCTGTAAAGTTCATTCGTGACATCTCCGATAATCTTATTAGACAATGCAAATTATATCTGAGAAGCGGAAACAACCGCAACAGATATATATTTTACCTAATTAATCCTAATTTTTCAAGTGTTTTTGCAATTTTCTCACCTTTCGGCAAAAATTTCAGTTCTGTTGCCGTAAAAGCACGCAATATCAACAACACAGCAATATAAACGATAACCGCAACAAAGATTGCAACTGCAATCGAAACTGCGATTGACATTCTTGCAGAGCCGATAATGCTTTCCATAAGGTGATATGCGCCGAATGCCGAAGCGGCACTTGCGATCGCACCGATAAGCGGTTTTACTGTTGTACCGAATAAATCAGGCTTGATTTTTGAATACTTGATGAGCAGATACATACCTACGATTGTCATAATTGCATAGGTAATCATTGAACCGACAGTTGCACCCTGAACATTGATTTCCGGAACGCTTACAAACATCCATGTAATGCCGATCTTGACAGCCATACAAACTGTGTATAGCTTCATCGGGAGGTCAACCCTGCCGATACCCTGGAGCATACTGCATACAGGAGTTGACGCCGCACCGAATATTGTTGTAACACCCATGATGAGGAGAATTCTTCCGCCGACATCTGTAATAAGCGGATCGTTATACACAAGTCCCATAATCGGGAACGAAAGTGCCATCATACCGAGAGCCATTGGGAATGTAAAAAGCATTGTAAGACGGATAACAGTTTCGATTGACTTTTTGAGTTCGTCCTTGTTGCCCTTTGTCCATGCACTTGTTACATTCGGCATAGCACTTGAACCGAACACCTGTGTTACGGCTGTTACAAGCTGAAGAAAAGTGAGGGCGGCTGAGTAGCAACCCCAAAGGCTGGTGTGTATTGTCTTTGTGTCGGCATAGAACATATCGGCTGTAAAATACTGACTGTACTGTGCCTGCAGAGCCTGCGGATTAGTTTCAATCATATTGAGGAGTACACGCTGAACAATTACCTGGTCAATAAGCGAACCTACGCTCATAATGAGTGAACCCATTGCAACAGGAATGGCTGTTTTAAGAATCTTGTTAAAAGTTTCTCTTTTTGAACGAGCCTCTACGGAATTACGGTAGTATTCTTCCGGAATTCCGTCACCCTGAATTTTAAATTTGAGAATATAGAACACAAATGATGCGGCGCTTCCGAGGGTGATACCCATAATTGCACCGGCAACCGAGAATGAAACGATTGTCTGATAAGCCTCGGTTTGATTTGCGATGTAAAGTCCGAAAACTGTGCCTGACTCAGCATAAGAATTCATGCCGAGGTGCGCAATGATGTAAGCGAGGAATGCACCGATAAAGAGCTTGATTGTTGCCTCGATAATTTCCGAAACGGCAGTCGGGAACATGTTGCGCTGACCTTCGTAGTATCCTCTGTAAATTGAAACGAGGCAACCGAATAATACCGTCGGAGAAAGGCAGAGCATACCGAGCAATGAATACGGTGACTCAATAATCTGAACATAGATAAAGCTTGCACCGACTAGAATTGCAAATGAAAGAATGCCGACAATAACGAAGAAAGGAATTGAAACCCTATGAATTTGTTTTACATCGTTAAATCGTTTTTGTGCCGTACTTTCAGATACAAGTCTTGAAATTGCTATCGGCAGACCGCCCGTTGCAACCGTGAAAATTACGACAAAAATTTCGTAGGCATTACTGTAAAGGCCCAGACCGAAAGATGCAAAATTGACGGTTTCCGTTCCGCCTGCAACAGCCTGTTCAAAAGAAACACCGGAGAAAATACCTGTAAGAATAACCTTGTCAAGAAGTCCGAAAACCTTGACAATTACCATACTTAAAGTAAGAATTGCCGCACCTTTGACAAAGGTTTGAGAAGCGTCCTTCTCAGCGTTTGCAACGGCATTGTATTTTTTAGTTTTTAATTTAGACAAAAATAATCACCCATTAATAAAAAATCAAAGTTCAAAATCCTCATCAGTATCGTCAATCTTGATACCGCAGATGTTGCAGAATACAGAATTTTTAGGAATAACAGCATTGCATTCGGGACATCTTCTCTGATCTTTTGCCACGGCAATATGTTCATTTACAACATCAAGATTATCTTTCAAATCGGAAATTTCCGAAACGATAAGCTTAATCTGCTGTGAATTGTCTGTTCCGTGAACCTCAGATTTGTATGTAAGAGCACCGAGTTCACGAAGCTTTTTGTTGATATCGCCTCTGATTTCAGCGGCAGTAATCTTGTGCTTTGAAACATCATAAACTGTTGACGCTTTCTGCGAAACAGCAGACGCACAGGCTTTTGCATTGACAACTACATCGTCAAAAATTTCATCAAATTTTCCCATATTAATCCGACCTTTCTTAAAATTATCTCATCAGAAAAACAAATTATGAACAAGAATCCTGTTTTGTTCAATATATGACAATTTCACTTCCGTATGCAATCACATATGTCGTATTATAACACCGTTGACAGCATTAATCAACTGTGTTATTGACCATAAAACTGCATTATCCCGGACTTTCTTTGAATAAGTTCATCAAAACGGTCAATGTATTCGTACGGATATTTAAAATTGAATATTCTTTCGAGATAATCGGGATTGTTGCGTTTCAGTTTTGTAACACCGCCCGAACCGCAGGCAAGGATTGTATGGGTTTCGTCCATAACATAAACATTGTACAGGCTTTCAAAGCCTTTTTTTGACCAGCCGACATTTTCAAGATTACCGACCATTCTACTCTGACGATACATATAGTACGGAATGTACTCGTTTTGTCCGAGAATATTCTGCGTGTATGCAAGCATTTCTCTTGCATCTCTCGCCTGTTGCAAATCAAGCGTTACTCCCTCGGTTGTAAGCCGTGACGCTCTTTTCATGCACAGCGTGTGAACCGTGATACATTCCGCATTCAGCCTGACGATTGAATCAAGTGAATTTTTAAAGCTTTCGGGGGTATCTGTCGGCAAACCCGCAATCAGGTCTGTATTGATATTATCAAAGCCGCATTTTCTTGCAAGCTCAAAAGCGTCAAAAAACTGCTGAGCAGTATGCTTTCTTCCGATAGTTTTCAGCACCTCATCGTTTACAGTCTGCGGATTTATGCTGATTCGGTCAACTTTATTTTCTTTTAAAGCAAAAAGTTTTGCAATGTCAATTGTATCGGGGCGACCTGCCTCGACAGTAAATTCACGGCAGGTTGACATATCAAAGCTATTGTTTACTGTTCCAAGCACCGTGTCAAGCTGTTCGGCACTCAGAGTAGTGGGAGTGCCGCCGCCGAAATATACGGTTTCAAGCCTTAAACCAAGCTTGTTTGCAATTTCGGCTGTCTGTTTAATTTCTTCGCATAATAGCTTTGTGTACGGTTCAATCAGCTTTTCAGCCCTTTCGATTGACGCCATTACAAATGAGCAATAACTGCACCTTGACGGACAAAAAGGGATTCCGACATAAAGACTGAACGATTCGGGTTTTGAAAGTTCAAGAATTTTTCGTTCGTTATGCTCGGTTTCCCTTGACAATGCTATTTTTTCGTTGCTGACAAAAAAGTCTTTCTCAAACTTTTTTACAGCCTGTTCTTCACTTGATCCTTCGGCAAGTCGTCTTAAAAGCTTTACAGGACGAACTCCCGTAAGTATTCCCCACGGCTGTGTAAGTCCCGTAAAATCACAAAGGAGTTTGTACAAAAGCTGTGCCGAAACAAGCTCGTTGTCATCATCCGTAAGCTTTTTCACGGCTGTTTCTGACTTATTAAAAGAGCCGATATTCACCGTAATTGTGATTTTATCCGAAACCTCCGTATAGATATACGGAGGCTGTGGTTCTGAAAAATCTCTTATTACCGTTATTTTTTCATTTGGAAAGAAAAGCCTTGTAAGATTTTCAAGTTCAAAATGAAAATTGTGATTTTTTACATATAAATTCATATTAAAGAATCCTCATCAGCGGATTGTATTTTCTCTCGTGGTCAAGGGTTGTTGTCGGTCCGTGTCCCGGAATCACACGGTAATCACCCTCAAGATTTTTAAGCTTTCTGATTGACTTTGCCATTTCGGCATCGTCACCTGTGGGAAGGTCTGTTCTGCCGTATGATTCGCAGAAAAGAGTATCTCCCGAAATAATCGTGTCATCAAAAATATATGAACCGCAACCGCTTGTATGTCCCGGCGTGGTGATATATTTGATTTCAGTGTTGCCGAGCATAAAATTGTCACCGTCTTTAAGCAGAATATCGGCTGAGAACGGTTTGAGTGAAAGTCTGTGCTTTTCGGTAAGATTGAGTGCAGGATTGCTGAGAAATTCGTTATTCTTCTCGCCCGTAACAATTTTTGCGTCAAACTTTTCCGCAAGCTGTTTTGCATAGCTTATGTGATCGTAGTGACCATGTGTAAGAATTACATATTCAAGCTTTCCGCCGTTTTTCTCAATTTCAGAATTGAGTTCTTCATTCGGTGCGCCCGGATCGGTTACAGCCATTTTGCCTGTTTTTCTGTCTGTAAGCAAACAACAGTTTGTCATAAGAACCGTAACATTAAAAATTTTTACATCTATCATATTTTCAAATCCTTTGTGTTGATTTCAATAGTAACGGGACCGTCATTCACAAGCGAAACCTTCATATCGGCACCGAAAATCCCCTTTTCAACACGCTCAATTCCGTTATCGTGCATTTTTTTGCAGAAATATTCGTAGAGCGGATCGGCTGTGTCAGGTCTTGCGGCAGCCATAAAATTAGGGCGTCTGCCGTGTGAACAGTCGGCGCAGAGGGTAAAGTTTGAAATTACAAGCACCGAACCGTTTACATCGGCAAGAGCAAGATTCATTTTATCATTTTCATCCGTAAAGATTCTCAGACCTGCAATTTTTGCGGCAAGTGCGTCCGCCTCTTTTTCGGTGTCACCGTTTTCAACTCCGAGAAGAATAAGAAAACCCGTACCGATTTCGCCCACGGTTTTTGAATCAACCTCAACCTTGGCCTCGGTAACTCTTTGTAAAATTGCTTTCATAAATTATAACCTCAATTACAGTCTTTTTACTTCGATTGTTCCGTTGATGTCGGAAAGCTTTGAAATTACACCACGGAGGTGATTTCTGCCCATTACATCAATTGTTGCGGTAACTACGGCAGTGCCGTTGCCGGCCTCTCTTGAATTAAGCGAATGTATAAAAATGTGCATATCCGAAAGCTTGATTGTAACATCTGCAAGAAGTCCTGTTCTGTCGGTTGCGGTAATCTGGAGCGTACTTCTGAACGCCTCTCCTACCTCGTCCTCCCAGTAACAGCTTACCCATCTTTCGGGTTCTTCACTTTTACTGATATCTTTCGGCACATTTGTGCAATGCCTTTTATGAATTGAAACGCCGTAGCCCCTTGTAATATAGCCGATAATATCGTCACCCGGCAGAGGATTGCAGCACTTTGAGAATTTTACAAGAACATCGTCTGCTCCCTCAATTACAACGCCTGCGGATGCCTTCGGTCGCTTTACGGGTGCTTGCGGAACATCAATTTCTTCAATATCTGACGCATATGCTTTCTGATATTCTTCTTTGAGCCTTGGCATTATCTTCCAAAGCTGAATACCGCCGTAGCCTACTGCGGCATAGAAATCATCCATGGAATTATACTGCTTTTTAATCATCAGTTTCTGGAGAAACTCGGGATATTCTTCTTCGGAAAGATTGATACCGTGGCGCTTGAACTCCTTGTCAAGCATCTGCCTGCCTTCGGCAATATTTTCATCACGCTTTTCATGCTTATACCATGAGCGGATTTTTGATTTTGCAGATGCGGTTTTACAGATATCAACCCATCCCCTGTTTGGGTGTTCCTCTTTTTGGGTGATAATTTCGCAGATATCGCCTGTTTTAAGCTTATAGTCAATCGGAACGATCTTTCCGTTGATTTTAGCACCGACCATTCTGTGACCTACCTGTGTGTGAATAAGATAAGCCATATCAATCGGAGTTGAACCCTGCGGAAGATTGAACACATCGCCTCTCGGGCTGAACACATAAACATCGTTTTCCGTAAAATCGTTTCTGATATTCTTTGCGATGTCGGTAACATCTTCTGCCTCAAGCTGATCAAGAATCATATCCTTGACCTTTTTGATGTTCTCCTCCATTTTGTCATTATTTTTGCCGCCTGCGCCCATTCCAAGCTTATACTTCCAATGGGCGGCGATTCCGTATTCGGCGGTGTAATGCATTTCCCATGTTCTTATCTGAATTTCAAAAGGAATTGCGTTTTTGTCGAGTACGGTTGTATGGAGCGACTGGTACATATTCGGCTTAGGCATTGATATATAGTCCTTAAAGCGGTTAGGGATAGGCTTAAATATATCATGCACTACACCGAGAACATTGTAGCAATCGGATACTGTGTCAACTATTACACGCACGGCAAAAATATCAAAAATCTGATCCATTGTTTTGCCCTGCATATATGTTTTGCGGTAAATACTGTTAATACTCTTTACCCGACCGCTGATATACACACCGGGGATTGTACCCTCGGTTTTTGCGAGAATCTGATTCTTAATAGATTCAATAAACTTGTCACGACCCTCTTCGGTCATAAGAAGATCATCTTCGATTTCCTTATAGCCGATTGGATCAAGGTACTGAAGAGAACGATCCTCAAGCTCATCTTTTATGGTTTTAATACCGAGCCGATGAGCAATCGGAGCAAACACCTGCATATTTTCAAGTGATTTATCTCTCCTTTTTTGTTCCGGCATACAATTCATTGTACGCATATTATGAAGCCTGTCGGCAAGCTTGATGATAATTACACGGATATCATCAGCCATTGCGATAAGCATTTTTCTTATATTTTCAGCCTGTTGCTGTTCACGGGTTGAGTACGGAATTTTTGAAATTTTTGTAACGCCGTCAATCAGCTTGGCAACATCCGCACCGAAAAGCTTTGTAACCTCTTCAAGTGTGACTCCTGTGTCCTCTACTGTGTCATGAAGCAATGCACCGCAGACGGAATCGGTATCCATACCGAGCTCTGCAACAATACAGGCTACTGAAACGGGATGAAGAATGTACGGAATTCCCGATACTCTGCGCTGGTCACCATGAGCTTTTTCGGCAAATTTATATGCCTTTTCGATTTTATCCATATCATAAGTGTTGGCAGCAGATGCGGAAAGAATCTTTTTCAGTTCCGTAAAATCCTGATAGTGTGCAACATTTGAAAATTTACCCATCAGAATACCTCCCTTAATTTCTTGATAATCGGGGCTGATTCGAGGTCAACCCTGCCGTTTACGGGCAGGACTGAAATTTTTGAGGTTTTCATTCCCTCTGAAATTTCGATAAGCCTGAGCTCTCTCATGGCCTCAAGTATCACTTTAATTTTACCAAAAGACAGCCTGTTGTCAAGCATGTGAGCCAAAGTTGCGGTTTCAAAAGCATAACCGCCGTTGCTTTTCAGATATCTGTAAAGCAGTGCAAAATCATTTCTGTCGGGCATTAAATCCGAAAGCTGTGAGCGGTCAAGCTGTTTCCCTCTGCAAAAATCCTCGTAGTTTGTACGGCTGTCAAGGAGCTTTTCGGTATCGCAGTCCGATGATTTTATATCTTTGACAATTACGGAAACAGACACATTTCCGTTGAACTCATTGCGGTCAAGATTTACTGCAAGATCAAGTGTTTCACCGATTTTATACGGAAATTCTTCGGTTGATGTAAAGAATTTCATCGCAGTAATCTGTATGTTATTGCGGGACAGAGTGAGTCTTAAATGTCTGTTTGCCGAAAGCGGAGTAATGTTCTTCAATGTCATATTGTACAAACCGAAAACAGGTGTCGGATTGCCGGCACCGTAGGGCTGCATAAGCGACAGAGAATCAATCAAATCAAGGTTTATGTATGCCGGATTGAGCTTGCACTCAATGTTGATTTTATCATACGGCATCTTGCCGAAATTGTCGGCAAATTCGTTTATTTTCCTGCGAAAAGCAGGGATATTCTCAGAATCAAGAGAAAGCCCGACAGCCATAGGATGACCGCCTCTGTGTGTGAGAAGATCCGAACAGGCAAAAACAGCGTCACAAAGAGGAAATCCCTCAACACTTCTGCCCGAGCCCTTTGCAATATCACCGAGCTTTGAAATGACGATTGCCGGCTTGCCGTAAGCCTCTTTGACTTTGGCGGCAATAAGTCCGATTACGCCCTGATGCCAGTTTTCACCGTCAATTACTATGATTTTATCATTGACAAGCGACGGTTTTCTGCGGATTATTCCGTCAATTTTTTCAAGAATATCACGCTCAATCTCTTGCCTTTCGGAGTTGTCAACGCAGAGCTGCGATGAAATTTCAGCCGCCTCATCATAATCTTCCGTAAGAAGAAGCGACACAGATTTTTCGGACAAACCGAGTCGTCCTACTGCATTTATTCTAGGAACAATTGTAAATGACACATTTGTTGAAGATACGGTTTTGCCCGTAAGACCGGAATTTTTGATAAGTGCCTGCAGTCCGGGACGATCGGTATTTGTAATGCTTTCAAGTCCGTGTTTGACAAATACTCGGTTTTCATCCTTCAACTCAACAACATCACCGATTGTGCCGATGCTCAAAAGGTCGGAATAGTTGTCAAGCAAGGTGGTTGTATCGCAGTATTCGCCTTCAAGCGCCATAATCAGCTTGAAGGCAACGCCCACCCCCGAAAGATTTTTGAATCTGCTTTTACAATCCTCTCTGTGCAAGTCAACTACGGCACAAGCCTTTGGCAACTCGCCTGAGGGCATATGGTGGTCTGTAACAACGGTATCAATTCCGAGTGAGCTTGCGTATGCAACCTCCTGTGCTGCCGCAATTCCGTTATCAACCGTAATTATGAGTTTTATTCCACGCTCATTGAGTTTGTCAACAGCGTTTTTGTTCATTCCGTAGCCCTCGGTTTCACGGGACGGAATATAGTACATTGCGTTTGCGTCAATTGTTTCAAGGTAAGAATATAAAAGTGCTGTTGAGGTGACACCGTCGGCATCATAATCACCGTAAACACAAATCGGTTCACCGCAATCAAGCGCCTTGTTAATGCGTTCAACAGCCTTATCCATATCTTTTATTTCAAACGGATCGGCAATGAAAGAATCATTGTAAAGAAAGCCTTCAATTTCATCTTTCGTTGTAATATTCCGTATCTGAAGCAGCATTGCAACAATTGCAGGCAGCTCATAGCGGGACTGAATCTCCCCCGCCTTAGTTTTATCAAGTTTTGCAACCGACCACAGCTTCAAAATGCCGCTCCCTTTCGTTTGTATAGTTTAATAAATTATTCACCAAAGAATCCGTTATTGCTTAATTCGTTCCATTTAAGATACATATCTTTGTAGTTATCCTTAATAAATTCACGAATAATTCTTACTTCCCTTTCAGAGAGGATTCCCTGTCTTTCAACAGTTGTGTCACCGTTACTTTTAACAAAAAACTTAGCTGAACCAGATTCAGTAAGTTTCTTATCACTTGCATGGACATGCATAGCCTCAATAATACAATGTGCGGTATAATAGAGATAGTAACCGCATACTTTAAATTCATAATATTTAGGCACGGCTACACCTCCATATATTTTTTATTTTTATTATAATAATCAAATACAATCCGAATTTCTATATCATCCATACTTGTTTCAATTACTTCCTGATTATAATCAAATACGAGTGCTTTATTAAGGCGATTCAAATTTAAAACCCTGATGTAATCTCCTGATTTTGTAAACGCATAACCGTTTATAATCAAATCAGCATTGTCAGCAATTGTCTTAAAATCAATCATAACTGATTCTCACCTTCTCTATCTGTTTTAAAAATTCATCAGGATCAATATACAGATTTTCAAGAATCGGCACTAAATCTATATATTCCTCTTCTTCGGGAAGCCCTTTATATTTTGCTGTCACTGCAATATAACCGTTTTCCCATTCAAGTATTTTTGTATATCTTTCGAGTTTTGATGAAGTTCTGAATCTGATAACATAGCCGTTAAAGCTGAATAGTGTATAATTTCCGTTACTGCTTAATATTGCTTCATTCGTCATATTCGTTACTCCTTTCAAAATCAGTTATTATACTTTTCAAGCATTGATTCTGCGTGTTTAAGTGCGGCATCGGTTATATCAACACCGCCGATTATTCGTGCAAGTTCGCCTGCTCTGCCGTTATGGTCAAGGAGGGTTACATTTGTAAATGTTCTTCCTTTTTCAACCTGTTTGCGGATAAGATAGTGATAATCCGCAAGAGCTGCAATTTGTGCCTGGTGTGTCACGCAGAGAACCTGACTGCTTTTGCTGACTTCACGCAGTTTTAAGCCGACTTTTTCTGCCGCTGAACCCGAAATACCTGTGTCAACCTCATCAAAAATGAGGGTATCAACCGTATCCGTGCTTGCAAGAACTGTTTTGATTGCAAGCATCATTCTTGAAAGCTCACCGCCAGATGCGATTTTTGCAACAGGGCGAGGTGTTTCACCCGGGTTTGCGGAGATGAGCAGTTCCATTTTATCCGTACCCTTTGAATTTGGTTCGCACTTTTCAAAGTACGGAACAAGCTCAACATTCGGCATATTCAAAAATGCCATTTCGGATTTTACTTTTGTTGCAAAGGTTTTTGCGGTTTTTCTGCGGATAGTACCGAGTTTTTCGGCAGCCGCAAGCATTTTTTCTTCGCTTTCTCTGCATTTTTCCGCAAGCTCGTCACGGTTGCGGTCATAGTTCATAAGTTCGTCAAGTCTTGCCTGATATTTTTCGGCAAGGTCCGAAAGCTCGTCTGACGGACAATTATATTTTCTTGTAAGACGATTGATAAGGTCAAGCCTTTCTTCAACTTCTTCAAGCCTTTGCGGATCGGATTCAAGCGAATCAATGGCGTCGGAAATGCTGTCGCAACAATCCTTTAAATTGTAATATGCATCTGTAAGCGTATTTGCAATTTCTTCATATTCAGCATTATATGATGACGCTTTTTGAAGGGCAGTTGATGCAGAATCAACCGATTCAAGACCACCGCCATAGTTTTCGTCACCGTCAAGAGCCATTTTTGCATCATTGAGCAGAGAAAAGATTTTCTCAAAGCTCATAAGCGCTGTTCTTTCGCTCTCAAGCTCCTGTTCTTCTCCCTGCTTAACATCGGATTCTGTGAGTTCATTCACCTGATATGAAAGTAAATCAATTTCTTTCAATCTTTCACTTTCGTCCGAATCGGCTGAATTTAATTTCTTTTTGAGAATTTTATATTCATCATAACATTTTTTATAATCAGCCAAAAGCTTTTCGCAACCGCCGAAACGGTCAATATAATCAATATGAGTTTCGGGAGAGAAAAGTTCGTAGCTTTCGTGCTGACCGTGAATGTTTATAAGGTGCTTTGAAAGTTCTTTGAGCATTGAAACCGTTGCAGGCTTGCCGTTGATTTTACAACTGCTCTTGCCGTTTCTGTTGAGAGTTCTCTGCAAAATGAGTGTTCCCTCGTCATCGGAAAAGCCGAGTTCATCAAGCTTTTCAACAATGCTTTGGTTAATATCGTCAAATTGGGCACTTACAAAGGCTGAATCAGCCTCGGTGCGAATAATTTCCTTTGATGTCCGCTGTCCCATAATTGCATTGATTGCGTCAATTATTATACTTTTACCTGCACCTGTTTCACCTGTGAGGACATTAAGACCGTTTTCAAAATCTATTGAAGTTTTTTCAATCACGGCAATGTTTTCTATATATAAAGTTCTGAGCATTTCAATCAGTCCTGTCAAATAAGCTTTTTGAGTTCTTCGGTAAGTGACACCGCAAGATCGGCTGTTCGGCAGGCAATGAAGATTGTATCGTCACCTGCAATTGTTCCGACAACAGACGGATAGTCGGCTGAATCGAGTGCGGCACAAACTGCCTGTGCCATACCGCTGAGGGTTTTTATTACAACAAGATTCTGTGCTACATCTATTGAATTTACCGAAGTGCTGAAAAGATTTGAAAAATTGGTACGGATATCGGTTGAACTGCGAGATGCAGAAACATAGCGATATTTTCCGTCACTTCCGAGAGTTTTAACAAGGCGTAAATCCTTGATATCTCTTGAAATTGTAGCCTGCGTTGCCTTGAAACCTTCCTCACGAAGTCGGGTAAGCAATTCGTCCTGTGTTTCAATGGGATGTTCGGCTATAATATCAAGAATTCGTGCGTGTCGCCCTGTTTTCATCAAAAATCCCTCTCTTTCAGTTTTTCATTGAGCAGTTTATAAAAATTGCGGTTATGAAGTAACGCAAGTTTAAGCTTTAAATCGGATTTGCGGATTACAACCCTGTCGGTTGCAAGAACAGGAACATTTTTTTCACCGTCAATTGTCAGCACACAACAGCATTCTTCGGGGATTTTCACATGAACCGAAAGCTCCGATTCTCCGCTGAAAAGTACGGAACGGGAAAATAATGAATGGGGACAAACGGGAGTCATAAGAATACATTCCATTTTAGGTGCGAGGATAGGTCCGCCTGCCGACAATGAATAAGCGGTTGAGCCTGTCGGAGTTGCAAAAAGCAGACCGTCCGCCCTGTATTTTGAAATTTCGTCACCGTCAAGCGTCAGGTGCAAATCAATTGTTTTTGAAAGCTGACCTCTTGCGACAACGGCATCGTTCACTGCAAGATAGTGCTTTGAGCCGTCCTCTTTTACGACCTCAACATCAAGCAAAATTCTCTCCTCTGTTGTGTAATCGCCCGTAATAAGCCGTTCAAGCTGTTCATATTCGTGCGGTTCAACATCTGCGGCAAAACCGAGTCTGCCGACATTCACACCGATAAGCTGTTTATCGGCTTTTGCGGCATATTTTGCGGCATGGATAATCGTTCCGTCACCGCCTACTGTAATCGCCATATCGCAGTATTCAAAAAGCTCCGTAATATTTTTTGAATAATGAATGTGGATTCCTTTAAAATACTGACTGCATTCCTCAATCATAGCAATTTCTGCATTTTTATCAAGAAGAAAAAGAGAAATCTTTTTTGCATATTTAATTGCCCTTTCTTTTGAAAGATTGACCACTAATGCAAATTTCATAAAAGCACCTGCTCATTTTTTGTCAAGAGCGGCATGTGAATTTTCAACAAGCTGCTCGGGTGTTACATCTGTGTATGACTTTGGATCATCACTCTTGCGAAGATGGATAAGGTATTCTATATTGCCTTCGGGACCTTTGATTGGCGAATAGTCGAGATTAAGCACATCAAAGCCGTTTTCAAGGCAGAAATCAAATATTTTTCTGACAACCTCAACATGAACAGCAGGATCACGAACTACGCCCTTTTTGCCCACCTTTTCCCTGCCTGCCTCAAACTGCGGTTTGATTAGGCAGACCGCCTGTGCGTTTTCGCTCATAAGCTGTCTTGCAACAGGCAGAATCAGCTTTAATGAAATAAACGAAACATCAACCGAGAAAAAGTCAATTTCATCAGGGACCTGCTCCCTTGTAACCTTTCTCATATTGGTGCGTTCAAGATTGACAACACGGGGATCGTTGCGAAGCTTCCAAGCAAGCTGACCGTAACCGACATCAATTGAATACACCTTTTTTGCACCGTTTTGGAGCATACAGTCGGTAAAGCCGCCCGTTGACGCACCGATATCCATTGTTATCTTATCTTTTAAATCAAAGTCAAAATTGTCTATGGCCTTTTCAAGCTTTAAACCGCCACGGCTGACATATTTCTGTGTGTTGCCCCTTACTTCAATTTTAACATTTTCATCATAAGAAGTTCCGCACTTGTCGGCTTTCTGATTGTCAACATAAACCTGTCCCGACATTATAATCGCCTTAGCCTTTTCACGGCTGTCGGTAAAGCCCTTTTCATATACAAGAATATCAAGTCTTTTTTTCATCCTAATTCTTTTCCTTTAAATTTTTGGTAATGGTGTTCACCATTCCGTCATCATCGAGTTTCAGTTCATGAAGAGCCTCGCTGACAGACATCTGCTTGACAAATTTGTCATTAATAGCCTTTATATGATAATCTCCGCAAAACTGTGTGCAACAGAGTAAATCGGAGAAATTTCTCGCAATACCGCCGTTTTTGATGCCCTCTTCAAAAAACCATACATTATCGAAATCTGCCGCAAAATCAACGGCATTTTCGTCAATCGGTTTAATTCTGCAAAGTTTTAATATGCAAATCTCAATGCCCTGTTTTGCAAGGGTTTCCTTGGCTTTGCAGGCATAAGAGAAAAGTCTTCCGTAGGTTATGAGAAGATTTTTACAATTCGGATTTCCGTAAACATCGTATGAAAGATTTTCTTCACCGAAATCATCGGGTCTGTAAAGCTCTCCGCCACGGGGATAACGCACAACAGCGAGGCTGTCGCAAATGTAAATTGAGGTTGAAAGAGATTTTCTCATACCGTCAAAATATGCCGGAGAAAAAATTGTTGTGTTCGGAATGGTGTTGAGTATCGAAACATCAAACACACCCTGATGAGTTTCACCGTCATCACCAACAATTCCCGCACGGTCAACCCCGATTACGAGGTGAAGCTTTCCGAGCGCCGCATCATGCAAAAGCTGGTCATAGGCTCTCTGGAGAAATGTTGAATACACGGCAAAAACAGGTCGCATACCCTTTGCGGCAAGTCCGCATCCAAAAGTTACTGCGTGTTCTTCAGCAATACCGACATCAAAAAATCTTTCCTTAAAAAGCCTTGAAAATTCGGTAAGTCCCGTTCCTCCCGACATTGCGGCTGTAATTGCGCAAATCTTTTTATCTTCCTCGGCTAATTCGCACATAGTCTTTCCGAACTCAGCCGAAAATCCCTTGTGACTTGAAAGCGGTTCGCCCGAATCAATATCGAACCTGCCTATTCCGTGAAATCCGCCCGGATTGTCCTCGGCAGGCTGATAGCCTTTGCCTTTTTTGGTAACAACATGAACAAGAACGGGAGAGTTCACCTTTTTTGCACACTCAAACGCATTTTCAAGCTCATCAATGTTATGTCCGTCAATAGGTCCGAGATAGGTAAAACCGAAGCAGTCAAAAAGAGTGTTTTTGTACACAAGATTTTTAAGTTTAGACTTTCCTCCCTGAAGAAATCTTTTCAGAGGTTTTCCGATAAGCGGAATGTGTAAAAGAATTTTTTCCGTAATTTTCTTAACTCGCATATACCACGGCTGAATTCTTACCGTTGTAAGATAGCGTGACAATGCGCCTACATTCGGTGAAATGGACATTTTGTTATCGTTGAGAACAACAATAAAGTTCTTGTTGAATCTGCCTGAGTTGTTCATTCCCTCAAAAGCAAGTCCACCCGTAAATGAACCGTCACCAATCACGGCAACGGTGTAGCTTTGGTCCCCCATAAGGTGTTTTGCTCTTGCAATTCCGTATGCGGCTGATATTGATGTACTGCTGTGACCTGTGTTAAAATCGTCGTATTTGCTCTCGGCACGCTTCGGAAAGCCTGAAATTCCGCCTTTTTTGCGGATTGTGTCAAACTGCTCGTAGCGTCCCGTCAACAGCTTGTGGGTATATGCCTGATGTCCGACATCCCATACAATGCTGTCTTTCGGCAGATTAAAGCTACGCTCAAGAGCAACGGTAAGTTCAACAACACCGAGGTTCGGTGAAAGATGTCCTCCGTTTACAGACACGGTTTCAACGAGCTTTTCCCTTATTTCGGTACACAGCTTTTCAAGCTGTTCGTCATTAAGCTTTTTGACATCATGCGGTGATTTAATTTTAGAAAGCAGTTCATACTCACCCATAATTTATTTCCTATCCGTTTAATTAATATTTGCAAAGAATTATTTATTTCTCTTTGCAAGCCTGTAAGCAAATTCTTCAAGCTCTTTTGTATCACCGTCAAAGCCACGAAGTGCGTTAACAGCTTTTTCGGTAAGTTCATCAACAAGCTCACGGCACTTTTCAATTCCGAGAAGTGAAACATAGGTTGATTTGCTGTTTTCTGCGTCACTGCCAACGGGCTTGCCGAGTTCCTCATCGGAGGATGTTACATCAAGTATATCGTCCTGAATTTGGAACGCAATGCCGATGCATTCGCCAAATTCAGAGGCGGCTTTAATTTGCTTATCGTTTGCACCTGCGCTTATACAGCCCAGTTCACAAGCCGCTTTGATAAGACAGGCTGTTTTTTTGTAGTCCATTTCACGAAGGACTTCAATCGGAGCGTTTGTGTTTTCGCTCATAAGGTCAATCACCTGACCGCCTATCATTCCTGTCGCACCTGCGTATTTTGAAAGTACGGAAACACCTCTGCAACAAGCAGAAGTTCCGCAGATTTTTACTGTCTTTTCGTTTGTAAGAATTTCAAAGGCAAGCGTCAGAAGGGCATCGCCTGCAAGCAATGCGATATCTTCGCCGAATACCTTGTGGTTTGACGGCTTGCCTCTTCTGAGGTCATCGTTGTCCATACACGGCAAATCATCGTGAATGAGAGAATATGTGTGAATCATTTCAACTGCACAGGCAAATGCCGTTGCAGACTCTTCACTTCCGCCGCAAAGGCTGTTAAACGAGAACACAAGATACGGGCGGACACGCTTTCCGCCTGCCTCAAGGCTGTAAGCCATTGCGTCAATCAGCTTTTTTTCACGGCAATCCGTACTCGGCAGACAGCTCTTTAAAGCGTTTTCAATATTTTTTGCATAATCTTTAGTCATTGTCATCACCCTTTGAAAGCTTTGAAATTCTCTCGTTTATATCAATAATTTTACCCTTGCATTGTTCAAGCTGTTTCATACAATAAGCAAGGAGTTCACACGCTTTTGCGTACTCCTCCATTGTCTGTTCGAGAGTAAGTTCACCGCTCTCCATTTTTGAAACCGTTTTTTCAAGCAGTTCGTTTGCCTGCTCAAAAGTTAAATTTTTATTTTCCATTGGTTTTTACCTCTGTACCTGCATATTCAAGCAGTCTTTGCATACGGTGATTTGCACCGCTTCGGCTGATTGGGGTTGAAAGATTCTGTCCCAAATCACGAAGTGACATATCGGGATTTTCAAGCCTTAAATATGCGATTTCACGCAAGTCCTCGGGCAAAGAATCGATTCCGACTGTCTTTTTTATATGTTCGATTGCACTGAGCTGTTTTGCAGACGCCGTTGCGATTTTTCCGATATTCGCAACCTCGCCGTTAATTCTGCGGTTCACATTGTTGCGAACCTGCTTTATTGCCTTTGTACCCATAATTTCCATTGATCTTATCGGTGAACCTATGTAGGTAAGCAAGTCACAAATCTGCTCGCTCTCCTTAAAATAGACAATGTAACTGCCGCTGCGGACAACCGTTTTTGGAATAAGGGTACATTCGGTTATTTCGGAAAGAATCTTGCACAAATCCTGAGAAAGATTTTTGTGTGGAACACAGAATTCAAGGTGATAGCTTTTCATGGGATCGGATACCGAACCGCAGCTAAGAAAAACTCCGCGCAAAAACGATTGCGAAAGTTCTTCGCTTGAAAGATTTGCCCTGTTGACACGCAAAGTAATCTGAGCGTCCGTATGACCGAAATCTTCAAAAATACGCTTGCAATCGTTTCCGTCAACCACAATTATTTTGTAAAGATGACTGTCGCTTGATTTTGTTCGCAAAGCCGATTGTTTTTCAATTATCGGCATATATAAATTCTGCAAAAGAAATATAAGACGATTTCCCGCATAATTGCTTTCTGTTGTGAAGGTTATTTTGTTCGGAGAAAAATTTCTGCTGAATAAAAGCATTCCGTAAAGCTCCGCTTTGAGAGCCTCACGGTCAAACTGTTCAACCGAACAAATTTCTTTTTTTACATCCGAGGAAAATGACATTTCTGCACCTTACCTGTCAATATCTCTGTGCTGAATAACGCACCTATAGCCTTTTTCACGAAAGTGGTCGTTCAGCTGCATTGCGATTGTAACACTTCTGTGCTTGCCGCCCGTACAACCTATGCCGACAACAAGCTCGCTTTTGCCCTCTTTGAGATAGAGCGGTACGGAAAAATCGAGCATACTCAAAAGTCGCTTTAAAAATTCGGTTGTTTCTTCACTTTCAAGAACATAGTCACGCACATCTTTGTCAAGTCCTGTAAGATGTTTGAGTTCGGGAATGTAAAAAGGATTAGGCAGACAACGCACATCCATAATGAGATCTGCCTCAAGCGGAATTCCGTATTTGAAACCGAACGACATAAATGTCAGCGTAATGCTTTGTGAAGTGTCCTCCATGAACATTGACATAATTCGCTCTCGGAGCTGTTTGTTTGACATATATGTAGTGTCAATGTTATAATCGGCTGTTCTTTTAATAGGCAAAAGAAGCTCCCTTTCAAGCTCAACGGCAGACAGTACCGAACCGTCCTTGAGTTTATCCGAAAGAGGATGTCTTCTTCTTGTTTCCTTATAACGAACAACGAGCCTGTCCGTCATTGCGTCAAAGAACAATACCTTTACATTTTCGTAATGCATTTTGAAGTGTTCAATCTGGGAACACATTTCCTCAAATTTTTCATTTCCTCTTACATCGACAACAACCGCAACCCTCTTCATTGAATCATCTTCAGATTTGAGGCAAAGCCGATAGAGTGTTGACAACAGACTTGACGGAAGATTGTCAACACAATAATAACCGATGTCTTCAAGCACATGAAGAGCGCCTGTTTTGCCTGCACCCGACATTCCCGTAATGATTACAAATTCCATAAAATTACACCTTTTTTGCTTTATAGAAAAATAAGTTCACATTCAAGCTTGTAGCCTGTTTCATTTTCAACAGTTTTCTGAATTTCCGACACAAGCTGTTTTACATCGTCAGCCGTAGCCTTTGATTTGTTGATGATAAATCCTGCGTGCTTTTCACTGACCTGAGCACCGCCGACGGTTTTGCCCTTGAGTCCGCATTGCTCAATGAGCGCACCTGCAAACGCACCCTCCGGTCTTTTGAACACACTGCCTGCGCTCGGATATTCAAGCGGCTGTTTTGTTGAACGGCGGTTCATATAATCGTTCATTCTGTTCTGAATTTCTTCGGGATCATCTTTTTTAAGTTTGAATACCGCACCTGTGATTATGCAACCGTTTTTGCGGTAAACGCTTGTTCTGTAGCCAAACTCAAGATTTTCCGCCTCTGTTCTGCCGATATCGCCGTTCTGTGTGATGTGAGAAACGCTGTATACAACATCTTTCATTTCACCGCCGTATGCACCTGCGTTCATAAACAAAGCACCACCGACTGTTCCCGGAATTCCCCATGCAAATTCAAGTCCCGAAAGTCCGCATTTTTGGGCAAACTTACACAGGCTTCCCAAAGCCGCACCTGCGCCGCAATAGATTGTTGTATCGTCAATTAATGAAATATTCCTGAAATCACCGTCAAGACGGAGAACCGTGCCGTGGATTCCCTCATCCGGAACCAGAACATTACTGCCGTTGCCGAGAAGAATATACTTCTCCTTGCAGACATCGCATTCCTTTAAAATTTTCATCAGCTGAGAAAGATTTGTCACCTTTATGTAAACATCTGCTTTTCCGCCGATTTTAAATGAAGTGTGTCTGCTCATCGGTTCAAATCGTCTTGCGTCACAATCAAGCTTTTGAGCACAATTATATATAATATCGGTAGTGTCCATTCAATTACCCTCCGTTGTTAGTTTAGAATATGAAATTTCTGTTCCCTGTATTCCGTTACAAAGCGGAATTATTCCCATGTATCAACAATAACCTTTGGTGACGGCGGAAGATCCTCAACAGCCATTCCTAGATTTTTGAGAAGTTCTCTTGCGGCATTGTAGCCCATTTTCTTCTGTCTGTTATTCATGGCGGCAACCTCTATGATTACAGCAAGGTTACGGCCGGGCTTTACGGGAATTGTAAGAGTAGGCACTTCGACACCGAGAATCTTCATATATTCGTTGTCAAGTCCCATTCTGTCATAAACCTTTGCGCTGTCCCATTGTTCAAGGTTGATTACCATATCAATCTTTTCCTGCAGCTTGATAGCACCCATACCGAAAAGTTTTCTGGCATTAATAATTCCGATACCTCGAAGCTCAATAAAGTGACGGATATTTTCGGGCGACTGGCCATAGAGTGTTGTCTGGGCAGTTCTTCTGATTTCTACGGCATCATCGGCAACAAGGCGGTGACCACGCTTGATAAGCTCAATTGCGGTTTCACTCTTACCGACGCCGCTGTCGCCCGTAAGCAGACAGCCTTCGCCGTACACTTCAACAAGAACGCCGTGACGGGTGATTCTCGGAGCAAGCTCTTTGTTAAGATATTGTACAAGTGACGCAGTAAGATCCGATGTACTCTGCGGGGTGCTGAAAATAGACACCTTGTGCAGCTTTGCACTTTCGAGAATTGCGTTTGACGGTTCAATATCACGGCAGATTATTACAGCCGGAGGACCAAAGCTGAAAATGGAGTCAATAACCATTTTCTGAGCCTCCGGACCGTATCTACCGAGATATGAGAACTCTGTATTACCGAGAACCTGAATTCGCTTGTTGTCAAAGAATTCAAGATAACCCGTAAGCTCAAGTCCCGGTCTGTTGATTTCAACAGTCGATATGTTAGTTTCCTTGTAATTTTCAGCGACATAAACTTCGGTGAGGTTCAATGCTTCTGCAATTTGCGACAGCGGAACAGAAAATTCAACAGACATAAATCATCGTCCTATCCTAAATATTTATTACCTTTCACAAATCAGAGCAACCGCTCTGCCGCCTAACGGGCAGATGTATGCTCTCAGGCTATATACTTATTGCTATTATACACCATAACGCAGTTTTGATAAAGTCTTTTTGTGAATTATTTTTCAATTTTTAATAAAATTTTCTCATTTTTCTGTTACTGTTTTAACAATGTCTGCTTTTAATTCTTTATCGGAACTAATATAACAAATACTCAAATAGCCGTTGTTTTTACCCTTAAAATTATTGAATATGGATAAAGATGTCACGGAAAGGTTGTTGTTATTATTCTTCAACAGAACAATATGTTCTTTAACTTTTTTCAGTGCGTTTTTATCTTTTGAAAAAAGTTGCAAAGTTTTTGTATCCGAAAGGGCAGTATAGGTCAAAGGTGAAATTGCGGTTTCTTTTGAAATATAGTCAATATCGGTTTTGAGAGTTTTTTCTCCGAGATTTGAGTCGATAAGATACAATTCAAGCTTTGAAAGCGTCAGCGCAGGGATATAGGCTTTCTTTGCCGATATTACGGCTTTTTCAAGGCTGTCAGCCTCAACCGAAACACCTTGCACATCCTCGCTGTTCTCAAGCAGATAGAAATTATACACGGCTTTGCCCGATTTGTTTTCTGCAGTAATCGTCTGAACAAGCGAAGAAGTATCAATTCGGTTTGAATTTGAGCAGCCGCCTAAAATCAGAACAATTGCCATAATCGGCAGTAAAAATAATTTTTTATTCATAAAGCTTTCTCCGATATACAAAAAGATAGATTATGGGAATCAGAAGTGCGGAAATAAAATTGAGTACAGTCAGAAAAATATTGTTCAACAATAATTCTTTTACAGTATTATAACTATCTGCACAAACAAACAAAACAAACATTATAAGCGCAATTATCGAAACAAAAACAAGCGTTCTTTTTGAAGATGTATTTACAATGCAGTTTGAAACACTGATGAGGACAGCCGTTACAAAAACGAAAATACAGGCAGTTACTGCGGCAAGGTAAAAGCTGTCAAAGCCTTTCATATCACCGAAATATGCGGTTTTTGACAATAGCTGAACAGAAAACGGTTGCTGTGCAGAATATGCACCGATAACAAAATCGGTAAAAAACAAAGTCAGCATTAATGTGCCAAATATAATAAGAGTTGTAATCACAGGTTGTTTTATTGACAGATTTTTGGTGCTTGTGGAATTGAATCCAAAAATAACAGGCAGAAACGCAAAGATTAAACAGTCTGCAACATTGCTCCGAATATTTGAAAAATCGGATGTAACAAAGGTGCTGTTCGGTGCAAATTCAAAAGATTTTATATTTCCGAAAAATATCACGGCAAAAGCAATTATGAGAAATGCAAACACAAAAATGCTGACTCTTGAAAGCGGATTTATCCCCTTTGATGCACCGTAAACACAAATGCAAAGTATCAGAAAGGCAATCACCTTTGTGTCGACATCGGGATTAACTCCCGAAACAAACATATCGCAGAATCTAATCAGAAAAGAAACGGTTATCACGGTGAAATACATACAATAATATGAAGAAACAAAGAAAAAGCCCGTTTGCGATGTGTTTTTTGCAAAGGCTGAAAAATCAAGTCTTGTTCTGTGCTTTATCGAATAAAAAGGAACAAAGCACAACAGCGTGAAAAATATTCCGAATCCGATTGACGCAAGACTTGAAAAAATATTGTCGCTCTGCAAAAAGCTCCGCCCCATTAACAATATCGGAAGTACAGAACATACAAACAGCGAAAGCATAAGTCTTTTTGACGGAAAAGTTACATTCGATTGCATTACATCTCCTCCGTTTCGGGGAATTTCTGAACCTTGATTGTGTGCTTTGAAAGCCTTTTCCAATCTGCTCTGACAAAGACATCACGCATACTCCGCCACGAGAACGGTGCAAGCGATGACATATACGGCACGCCGACTGATGTTTTGGAACACATATTGACAAGCACTCCGCAGGTGAGCAGAACTATTCCCCACAAGCCGAACATTCCGCCTGCGATAACGCAGAAACATCTCAACACCATAATAGGCGGATAGAGTGCGAATGTGACATAACTGCAAATTGCCGCAGTTGCAACAACCATAAGAGTTGACGAGCTGATTATGCCTGCGCTGACGGCACTTTCACCGATTACAAGCGCTCCGACAATGCTGACAGCGTGTCCGAGCGGCTTTGGAATACGCAGTCCGGCCTCTCTCATGACTTCATAGATAAAGGTTATGAGAATAACTTCAAGTGTTACGGGTAAGGGTGTTTGCGACAAAGAATCGGATGTTTTCACGAGTAATCCGGTCGGAAAATATTCGGGATGAAACTGTGCAAAAGCCGTGTATATTCCCGGCAAAAATACGGCTATGAGGAACGAAATATACTTTAAAATCCGTATGAATGCCGCATAATACGGGCGGTTTGAATAATCATCAACGCTTTGAAATTCTTCTGCAAAAAGGTGCGGAATGATTATCACCGACGGTGTTCCGTCAATCAGAATTGCCACTCTGCCCTCCGACAGCTTTCCGCAGACCGTATCCGGTCTTTCGGAAATCCCGACACCCGAAAAAAGTGATTTTGAATTGTTGTCTTCAAGATAACTGCTTAAATATCCCGACGCAAGAATCATTTTCAGGTTGCAGTTTTCAAGCCGTTCTCTGATTGCTTTAAGAATTTGCTTTGACACGCTGTTTTGAAGATAACAAATCATCATCTGCGTGTTTGAACTGTATCCGCTTGTTACGGTTTCAAAAACAAGGTCAGGACTTTTGATTCTTCGCCTTATTAAAGTCATATTAATTCTCAGCGGTTCTGTAAAACCTTCTCTGCAGCCTCTCTGCACTACCTCACTTTCGGGTTCCGAAACACTTCTGAATGAAAAGCCCTGTGCTCCGATTGCAAGCATACGACTGCAACCGTCAACAACAAGCAGGGCAAAACCTGATGTTGAAAAGCTGATTGCCTCGTCAATTGTCGTGAACTCGACAATTTCACTTGATGTCAGCACGGTATTTTTTATAAGGTCAAAAACCTTATCGGGGGATTGGCAGTCAAAATAATAATCGAGCAGAGGATTGATTACCGACAAAGCAAGCGTGTCCTTTCCGCACATTCCCTCAATTGTGATTATTGCGGATTTTATACTGCATTGTCCCTTTAGATTCATTTCACGAACCGTAAAGTCTGCCGAATTTTTGAACATTTTCTTCAGAGTTGAAATATTTTCTTTTAATGAATTATACATTTAATCACCGTCTTAATATATCTGCTTTTTATTTTGCGGTATATCGGCTCAAATTATGCAAATATTAGTAACGGTGATGTTATGTTAATTTCAATAATCAGAACAATTTTGCTCTATGCCTTTGTCATTCTGGCAGTCAGGTTAATGGGAAAGCGACAGATGAGCGATATGCAGCCGAGCGAGCTTGTAATCACAATGATAGTGTCGGATATCGCATCAATTCCTATGCAGAACACATCTCAACCGCTGTTGAGCGGAGTTATTCCCGTTGCAATTCTCGTTGCACTTGAAATTACCGCAAGCATTATTATGATGAAGTGGAGCGGTTTCAGAAGTCTTGTGTGCGGAAAACCCGTTATAGTAATTAAAGACGGAAGGATTCTGCAATCGGCTATGAAAAAGTTGCGGCTTACTACAGAAGATTTGAGTGTCAGATTAAGACAACAGGGTATTTTTTCAATCGAGGATGTTCAATACTGCATTGTTGAAACAAACGGTGAGGTGAGCGTTCTTGAAAAGCCTGAGAAGAGAAAGCCTTCTGCCGAGGATTTTGGGTTAAAAATTAAGGACAATAAAATTGAAACCGTAGTTGTCAGCAACGGAAAAATTCTTGAAAATTCGCTTAATTTATGTGAAAAAGAAAAGGGTTATGTTAAAAATATTCTGCAAAAGAAAAATATTAAGCAGAGCAATGTTTTTCTTATGACTCTTGACGCACTCGGAAATTACAACATTATAAAGAAGGAATAACAATATGAAAAGAATTTACATTGCACTTTCACTTGTTCTGGCGGCACTATGCTTTGCATCTGTTGAAACAGGATTTATTTCGGGCAAAACTGATTCATTCATTGCAAAAATTGAATGTGCCGACAGACTGATGAGCAGACTTGAATTTGAAGATGCACTCAAAATATGTGAAGAAACCGAGAAAGAATGGTATGACAATGCCAAATTGATTGACACCATGCTCATTCACGATTATGTTGACAATATCGGATTAAGCATTTCGAGAATGACCGCATTTGCACAAAAACAGAACCGTGATATGTACTTTGCCGAAAGCGTTCAGGCAAAAAAAGAACTCGCCTCCATTAAAGAAAGCGAGTTTCCGTTAGTTGAAAATATTTTGTAATTCTTACACAGAATTATTCTTTTTAATTTTGGAATTGATAAATTCGACCAGTCGGAATATGAGGAAAACGGCGGCATTGACTATTACAACGCTAGCACCTGTCGGGGTATCGCATGAATATGACACGCACATACCGATAAAAAAGCAACAGAGTGAAAGCACACCCGAACAGAGAATTACCGACTTGAATTTTTTGCAAACTCTCATGGAAGAAAGCGCAGGGAAAATTATAAGTGCGGAAATGAGCAGAGTACCCATAATTCTCATACCGATTACAATTGTGAGAGCCGTAAGGAGTGCAATTACCGTGTTATAAACGCCTGTTTTAAGACCGGTTGCCCTTGAAAATGTTTCGTCAAAGGTTACGGCAAAAATCTTGTTGTAGAACAAGATAAATATTACAATTACGACAAGTGCAAGGATTCCGCACATAACTGCGTCGGCTGTTGTAGTGGCAAGAATACTGCCGAAAAGGTATGAGTTGAGGTCGGTATTTACGCCCGATACACTGACAAATACAACACCTATGGCAAGCGCCGTACTTGAAATTATTGCGATTGCCGCATCGCCGTTGATTTTACTGTTCTCGGAAAGTCTTAACAGCAGGAATGCCGCAATAATGATTACAGGAACAGCAACTTCAAGCGGTGCAAGATTTAGTGCCGCCGCAACTGCAAGCGCACCAAAGCCCACATGAGATAATCCGTCACCGATCATTGAATACCGTTTTAGAACGAGCGTTACACCGAGCAGTGCCGCACACAAAGAAACAAGCGTGCCGACAATGAATGCTCTGACTATAAAATTGTATGAAAACATTTCAAAAATCATATCAAACATTTTTAGCACCTCCGTGAACTCTGTGCTGACATTCATCACACGGGCAATCGCTGAGAATAAAGCGTTTGCCGGCATCCGAATGCAGATACTGATGTGCCGTACCGTAGAAATACCAATTCTTTGCAAGGTGCAGAATTTTTGAGGCATTGCTCACGGCTGAATTCACATCGTGAGAAACCATAATAATCGTGATTCCGCTTTCATTCAACTTTTTGATGAGAGCGTACATATCAGCCATTGCCATCGGATCAAGTCCCGTTACAGGCTCGTCAAGAATAATCAGTTTGTGAGTTGCACACAATGCACGGGCGAGCATAACACGCTGTCGCTGACCGCCCGAAAGCTCTCTGAAACATTTTTTGCGTAAATCATAAATACCCGTGAGCTTCATATTCTCGGCGGCTGCTTTTTTCTGCTCCTTTGAATAGAAAAAGGTGTGTTTTTTATTAAGACAGCCCGAAAGCACCACCTCTTGCACCGACGCAGGAAAGTCACGCTGAATATCGCTTGACTGCGGAAGGTAGCCGATTTCATTCTGTTTTAGTCCGTCACTATAGGTAATCGAACCGCTCAATGGCTTTAAAAGTCCGAGAAGTGCTTTCATGAGAGTAGTTTTGCCCGAACCGTTTTCACCGACTATGCAGATATAATCCTTTTCTTTTATATCAACCGAAATATCATTGACAACGGTTTTGCCTTCATAACCGAGCGAGGCATTTTCAATTTTAATAAGCGACATCAGTATAACGCCTCCTTTAATGCTTCAAGATTTTGTTCCATAACAGAAATATAAGTTGCGCCGTTCTCAAAATCATCCTTTGTGACATTGTGACATGAAGAAAACTGCATCGTCTTTGCAGAAGAATCTTCAGAAATAATCCGAGCAATTTTGCCGCTTGAAAGCTCAAGATAGAATACAACGGGTATATCGTGTTCTCTTGTAAAATCAATCAGATGAGAAACAACGGCTGTACTCGGCTCGGTTTCATGACTGCAACCCGGGAATGCACATTCATATCCAAGGTTGTAGTCGCTTACAAAATACAGAAACGGAAATCTGTCGCCGAAAACAAGCGTATCACGCTTTTTGTTATTTGCAACTTCGGTAAATTTCTTATCAAGGCTGTCAAGCTGTGAAATGTAATTTGTTTTTCTGTCATTGTAATATTTAGAATTTTTACTGTCAACTGACATTAACTCATCTGCGATTGAGGCAGACATACGCTCTGCATTTCTGATTGAAGTCCAGACATGCTCGTCATACTCCTCCCCTTCCTCGTGATCGTGACCTTCGTCATCATCATCCATATCTTCATGACTGTCATGTTCATGGTCATGATCCATAGATTGTTCATGCCTGAGAGGAACATACTCCATCATCTTCATCACTTTTACATCTTTGTTTTCAATTGACGAAAGAACTCCGTCAACCCATTCGTCGCTTTCACCGCCGTTGCAGATAAAAATATCGCAATTTTCAATTGCTGTAATATCTGACGGTTTGGGTTCATAACTGTGCGGATCGCTTCCGGGCGAAAGCAACAGGCGAATATCAACTTTATCGCCTGCAAGCTGTCTTACAAAATCATAGTAAGGAAAAATCGTTGTTACAACGCTGATTTTACCGTCAGATTTCCTGACATCTTCAGTTCTGTCACAAGCGGAAATTAATAACAAGCCGCAAATTATCACGGCAGAAAGAAAAATTGAAACAAGTTTTTTCATATATCACTCCAAATAACGCTTAAAAAGTCTTAATACACAAAAGGGATTGCATAAAACATCTTTATGCAACCCCTTTATAATTATTTGCAGAATCGGATAAATTTATCCGAAAGCTGTTTTATGCAGCTTTAGCGGCAAGCTTCTTTGCCTTTTTATGACGCTGCCACATAACCCAAAGCGGACCTGCGATACAGATTGAAGAATAACAACCTGATATGATACCGATAATCATCGGAAGAGCAAAGCCCTGAACAGATGTGATATTGAACGCACAGGCAACAGCATAAACAACAAGAATAGCCGAAAGTGTTGTTACAGAAGTCATAATTGTTCTCTTAATACACTTTGTGCAGCTGAGGTTGAATATCTTGCCAACATCTGTTTTGCTTCCAACAAGCTTCTTTTCCTCACGAACACGGTCATAGATAACAATTGTATCGTTAAGCGAATAACCGAGAATCATAAGAACAACTGCGATGAAGCTTGCGTCAATCGGCATCTGGAAGATTACATACATAAAGTAAATCATTGCAACATCGTGGAAGAGGGCTACGAGAGCCATAACACCTGCCGAAAGACCGCCGATTTTCTTAAATCTGATTGTTACATAAAGAACCATAAGCACGGCTGCAATTGCAACAGCAGTAAGGCACTTGAGAAGGAAGCTGAAACCCATTGAAGCATCAACTGAATTTGATTCAAGACATTTGAAGTTATTGTCCGGATACTTCTTCTGAAGGTCTGATTCAAGGTTCTTCTGAATATCGGTTTTGATTGAATCATTACCCGAGAACTGAACAGTTACAGTTGTGCCGCTGTCACCCATAAGATCCTGGGCATATGTAGTAGTGATTCTGTCCTCTGTTGTTTCAACCTGAATAAAATCAGTAAGTTCAGACTGATTGATTTCACCGCTGTAGCTGAATTTAAGTGTGGCACCGCCAGAGAACTGAATGTCAAGCTGTGTACCGAAAATAAAGTTACATACGATACCGATAATAATAATTGCAAGAGAAATTCCGAAGAAAATCTTTTTGTGACCTACAAAGTCAATAATCTTGTGGCCTCTGTTATACTTTTCGGCAAATTCCTCATCTGTAAGGGGGGCATTTGAAACTGCCTTTGTCTGAGTTTTATCAGTCATTCTTAGCACCTCCAAACAACCATTTTTTACGCAGGAACTTAAAGCCTGCAACACTTCTGAGCATAATTCTTGTACAGAATACACCCATGATAAAGTTAGCGATTACGCCTACAAGAAGTGTGTAACCGAATGAGTAGATAGTACCTGTTGTAGACTCACCGAAGATGATTGAGAGAATATTTGCAGGACCAAATACAAGCATAAGGATAATTGATACGATAATAACGGTCATATTACCGTCAACGATAGCGGAAAGTGAATTCTTTGTACCCCTTTCAAGAGCACCGTCAAGAGTTCTGCCCGCTTTAAGTTCTTCTTTGATACGCTCGGCAGTAATAACATTACAGTCAACGCCCATACCGATTGAAAGGATAAGACCCGCAATACCTGGGAGCGTCATTGTGAATGAAGAGAATACAGGGAAGTAACCTGATACAGCCGCAATGGCAAGACCCATCTGACCGAGAAGTGAGATAACTGCAACAAAACCGGGCAAGCGGTAGAAGAGAATCATAATGATTGCAATAATGATAAATGCGATAACACCCGCATATGCCATTGCAACAAGTGAGTTCTCACCGAGGGTTGCGCTGATTGTGCCGTAGTTTGATGTTTCAAGCTGGAACGGAAGAGCACCTGCATTAATTTTTGATGCAAGGTCCTGAGCCTCTTTAGCTGTAAAGTCACCTGAAATAACAGCGTTGCCGTCTGTAATTTCAGCCTCAACCTTAGGAGCTGAAAGCATAATATCATCCATCCAGATTGAAACCTGCTGGTTTAGATATTCTTTAGTGATGTCAGCAAAACGCTCCTTACCGTTCTTGTCACCGCTGCTCTTCAGCTTAAGCTGAACTACATAGGAATTTTTACCTGTGGTCTTGTCTGTTGTCATACCTGCTGTTGCACTTTCAACATAAGAACCGTCCATAAGGATTGTCTTAGCTGTGTCGCCCGAAGGAGTTTTGTAAACATACTCGCCGTTTGAATCAACATCTGTTGTTTCATGACCGTCTCCGGGACGGAAAGTAAGCTGTGCTGTTGAAGAAATCTCTTCGATTGCCTCAATTGCGTTCTGGTCGGAATCTTCCTTCCATGGGAAACGAACAATGATTCTGTCGCTTTTTGCATCCGCATAAAGCTCATAATCTGTGATACCCTGAGATACCATTCTTAATTCAATGATTGACTTTGCAGACTCAAGCTGCTCGTCAGTTGCGTCAACATCTCCTGCCGGTTTGAATGTTGCTTCAACACCGCCACGGATGTCAATTCCCCATCGTATATCGCTGATGCCCTTTAATACTGTTGTTTTGTTATCGCCGGTGTAGTAGGAAATACCAAAAATCGCAGTAAACGAAAAGGCAAGTATCAGCAAAGCTACGACAAAGAATACAGGCTTTGGAACTCTTTTCATGCCTTTGAAACCTCCGTTAAATAATTGGCTGTGATTTTATTTTGCTCAAAAGTCAAAATAACTCTGTCACGAACATCCAATCACAGACCGTAACAGAGTTATTATAGAATTTTTTTAGGAAAATGTCAATGGATACGGAAATATTTAATAAAAAAAGAATTGAATTTATCAAAAAATACATTCTAATGTCATAAACTGCATACAAAATTCTTCCAAAATCCAATCGACAAACCAAATTTTCAAATGATGATTACTTGTTCAGAATCTTTTCGCAAGCCGCAAGCCTTGCACAGATACAAAAAACATCCATAGCAACTTCAAGCTCGTGGTTCGGAGGGAAGGTCGGTGCAATTCTGATGTTGGAATCCTTTGGATCAATTCCGAGCGGATATGTTGCACCTGCACCTGTAAGAACAACTCCTGCCTCCTTACAGAGAGCGACTGTTCTCTTTGCCGTGCCTTCAAAAACATCAACGCTTACAAAGTAACCGCCGTGCGGCTTTTTCCATGATGCGATATCAGAAGGCGCAAGTTCTTTGTCGAGAGTATCAAGAACAATCTCGAATTTTGGTTTAAGGACAGACTTGTGCTTTTCCATATGTTTAAGCACGCCGTCATAGTCCTTGAAGAATCTTACATGACGGAGCATATTAAGCTTATCATAGCTGATGATTTCGTAGTTATATTTTTCACGGAGAACCTTGAGGTTGTTCTCAGATGCAGCCATTGCGGCTACGCCTGCACCGGGGAAAGTAATCTTTGATGTTGAGCAGAAAAGAATCGGGAGGTCTTCATTACCTGTCTTTTTGCATTCATCCATAATGTTGAGCAAAACATCAGGTGTGTCGCTGATTTCATGGATGCAGTAGGCATTATCCCACATAATTCTGAAATCCTTAGCGGCAGGCTTTAAAGCGGCGAAGCGCTTAACAACCTCATCGCTGTATGTGGTGCCGGCAGGGTTTGAATATTTCGGAACGCACCAAATGCCCTTGATTGAGTCATCCTCAGAAACGAGTCTTTCAACCATATCCATATCGGGACCGTTGTCGTCCATCGGAATCGGAATAAGCTCAAAGCCGTAATACTGAGTAATGCCGAAATGACGGTCATAACCCGGTACCGGACAGAGGAATTTTCTGTTCTTTACTTCATACCATGGTTTGCAGCCCTCAACAGCGGGAGCTGTCATAAAGCATGAAATTGTATCAAACATCATATTAAGGCTTGAAGAACCGCCTACAATAACATTCTCTGCATCTACACCGAGAATATCCGCAAAAAGCTTTCTGCACTCTGTAATACCGTTGAGAAGTCCGTAGTTACGGCAATCCATCTTATCCTCACCGATAAAATCGGATTTGCTGTTGATTGTATCGAGCATAGGTAAGGAAAAATCAAGCTGTTCTTTGCTGGGCTTACCTCTTGCCATATTGAGGTTAAGTCCCATACCTTTAATCTCCTCAAATCTCTTTACGAGATTGCCATACTCTTTTTCAAGTTCCTGCTTACTCAGTTCAAGATAACCCATTTTGAATAACTCCTTAAAATATTATTGCAAATGCAATTTAAATTTCTAATATATTTTACTCTATTCGCCCAAGAAATGCAAGATGTTTTTTGCAATCTTGCATTTTTATTTTCACAAAAAAGAACAGACCTGCAACAGTCATTTTTGGTGAAAGTTTGCAAGTCTGTGATTTTGTGTTATTTTTATCGAGAATGTGTAGTTTTGTGCCAAAGCACAAAATTGGGATTAATAATACTGGTAGTAGTAATAACCTTTCTTTCTTCTCTTTGAATCATAAGTACAACCTACCTCAATCAGACCGAGTACGGTTGAATCGGCAAGCTTTACGCTGTCAAGAAGGTGCTGAAGGTCACCATGAGTTGTTGAGCGTTCACGAACAACTACAACAAAGCCGGCAATCATATCCTTGAGAAGCAGAGCGTCGGCAACCACACCGATAGGAGGCGTATCAAAAATTACATAATCATAATCTCTGACAAACTGCTCATAAAGTTCCTGAAATCTGGTACTGCACATAAGCTCAGAGGGGTTTGGCGCAACCGTACCTGCCGGAAGAATGTCAAGATTCGGAAGAACATCATGCTTAACAGCCTCATCAATTTCAATCATTTTACCGATTACATTGGTAAGTCCCTTTTTATTGTCAAGCTTAAAAATGTTGTGAACATTAGGACGGCGAAGGTCGCAGTCGATAAGGAGAACTCTTTTTTCCATTTTCGAAAAGGAAATTGCAAGATTTGCGGAAACGGTGCTCTTGCCCTCACCCTTTGAGTAACTGGTTACGGCAAAGCACTTTTTTTCTTTTGCGGAAAGCGAGAACATAATATTAGTTCTTGCGGCCTTATACGACTCAACAATTGCAAACTTGCTCTTATCGGAAAGAGAAAAATTCTGTCCGTTATTTTTTTTATCGTCTTTCTTTTTAAATAATTTAAAATCAGAAGCCATAGTTCCTCCTTAACCCTGGTTCTCAAAGTCGGGAATTTCGGCAAATATAGGAATACCGTAGATATCCTGAATATCGTCCTCAGACTTGATTGTTGTGTCGATAAGTTCAATAAGAATAGAAATAAGGCAGGAAGCAATTAATCCGATTGCCGCGCCTATAAGCATATTCTTTGTGTTACTCGGTGCATACGGAGCCGAAGGAACCTTCGCCTGACGAAGTGTTCCGATCTGACCGTAGCTGAATTTTGAATTATAAACCTCAGCCGCCTTTTCGGCAAGCTGATTAGCAACATTGGCACACTTCTGTGCGTCTGTACCGTCCACTGTAATTGTGATAAAGAAAGTACCGTCGGTTACATCAACATTAACCGTGCAGCCGTCATAGAGTGCTGTCATCTCATCGGAATTTTTAAAGAGTGTAACGCAGATTTCAGCAAGATTTGCAGAGGCGGAAATATCAGCAGGATATATCTTCTGGTTCTCCTCATTGGTTGTCTTTTTAGTTGTATCATCGGCAGCCTTTGAAGGTGTCGTACTCTTGGTGTCGGCATTGGCATTTGCTCGCTGTGACGAACTGTAGTTCTGTACATAAATCATGGTAGATGTGCTGTACATCGGTGCAATTACAAAGCGTGAATACATAAAGAACAGCAGTCCCATTACAACAGTAGCAAGAATAATAAACTTGATTCTTTGCAAAAGGACGCCGACAATTCGCTGAATGGTTACATTCTTTGCCATTTATATAGCCCCTTTAATTCATATTAAGTATTAAGAAAACATACCGTAAAGCAAAAAGGTGTTTTTACGGCACTGATTTACATATTCATATTTTATTATATCTTATGTATTCTCAGCAATAATTCTATCATAGAATATTGATTGAAATAATTTCTTTAATATTATACAAATTTTTCATTATCGGATTCTTTAACAGCAAAAATAAAGGAAGCCGTAAAGACTTCCTTTATCATAGTTTATTAAGTTACGGTTATCAGCCTACAACATTAAGGAGTACGCCGGCTGCAACTGCTGAACCGATTACACCTGCAACATTCGGGCCCATAGCGTGCATGAGGAGGAAGTTGCCGGGATTTTCAGCCTGGCCAACCTTCTGAGATACACGGGCAGCCATCGGAACGGCGGATACGCCTGCTGAACCGATAAGCGGGTTAACCTTACCGCCTGTTGCCTTGTACATAATCTTACCGAAAAGTACACCGAATGCAGTACCCATACAGAACGCAAGAAGACCGAGAACGATAATCTTGATTGTGTCAAGAGTAAGGAAGTTCTGACCAGATGCGGTTGCACCTACAGTTGTACCGAGGAAGATTGTGATAATATTCATAAGCTCGTTCTGAGCTGTTTTGCTGAGTCTTTCAACAACGCCAGACTCCTTAAAGAGGTTACCGAGCATAAGCATACCAACGAGCGGAGCTGCGTCGGGAAGGAAGATTGCGATGATAATAACAACAATTACCGGGAACATAATCTTCTCAAGCTTTGAAACAGGACGAAGCTGCTCCATAACTACGGAACGCTCTTTTTTGGTTGTGAGCGCCTTCATAATAGGCGGCTGAATAATCGGCACAAGAGCCATATATGAATATGCGGCAATTGCGATTGAACCGAGAAGATGCGGAGCAAGCTTTGTTGTTACATAAATAGCCGTAGGACCGTCGGCACCGCCGATGATACCGATAGCACCTGCCTCTGCCTCTGTAAAGCCGAGGAAAATAGCACCTGTAAATGTTAAAAAGATACCAATCTGTGCGGCAGCACCGAGAATAAGGCTCTTCGGGTTAGAGATGAGCGGACCGAAGTCAGTCATACAACCGATGCCGAGGAAGATAAGAGGCGGATAAATGCCGAGCTTAACACCCTGATAGAGGTAATAAAGAAGTCCGCCGTATGTCGGATTTTCAATATAAGTTACTCCGTCAATCACCGTTTTGGCGTGTCCCGACACCGCAACATTCTGTGCGGTACATTGAGCCTCTGTCAAAAGCTGTGTTGTAGGCGGAGCCATAATGCTCGGATAAAGATTAACAAGCAGCATGCCGAATGCGATAGGAAGGAGCAAAAGCGGCTCATACTGCTTTTTGATTGCAAGGTAAAGCAAAACGATTGAAATACCAATCATTACATAGTTCTGCCAGTTAAGAGTTAACAGACCCGAGTCTTCAAAGATACCGACAACGGCATCTACAAAGCCTTGTAAAATTTCCATTAGATAACATCCTTTCCCTTAAAACTTTGCCTTAAAACGGGCGGGTATTATCAAGTACACCGGCTTTTGCCCATGCGGAACGACCGCCGTCTGATGACTTTTTAATACTATTGATTCTTGCTTTTTCGGAAGAGCCGTACATTGTGGCAACTGCTGCGGAAATTACGGCAACAACCTCATCGGAAACACCGTCTGTCTGAGCAGGAGCAACAGGAGCGGCAACAACAGGAGCAGGAGTTTCTGCTACGGTTTCAGCCTTTTTCTCTTTGCTCTTTTTGCCGGCATCTTGAGCTTTCTGAATGATTGCGCCGTAAATCTTGATTATGAAAATCAAGAGAATCAGCATTGCGAATACAACAACAAAACCTGTAAGAACAACTTTTGCAGAGGCAATACCTTTTTCGGCAAGGGAAAGCTCCTCTTTAGCCAATAAAGCTACATCGGAAAGATTCATAAAACAACCCCCATATTTGTCATTTGCATATAGGAATATTATACTTTATTCCCGAAACATTTTCAATAACAAATATGGGGCGAATAATTTTTTGGCGATATTACCAATTTATTTATTTGTGAGCCTGTTAATTTGTGAATTAAAGCTTTGCAATTTTATCGTTATTTGTCGTTACAGAATTATACATATTAATCCGTTACAGCCGTCATTGATAATTTTTTCAACAGTCTCCCCTATCCGCCTTCTGGCATCGGCAGGCATTCTGTACAGCTTGTTGTGAAGTCCCTCATTAACGAGTTCGTGAACTGATTTTCCGAATATGTTACTCTCCCAGATTTTTTCCGGATTTTCGTCAAATTCTCTGAGAAGATAAGACACAAGCTCTTCGGACTGCTGTTCCGAACCGACAATCGGAGTTACCTCCGTCTGCGTAAAAATCTTCATCATATGAATTGACGGTGCGCTTGCTCTCAGCTTGATACCGTATTTTCCGCTCTGCTTAATAATCTGCGGTTCGTCAAGGGTAAGTTCGTCAATTGTCGGCATAACAATTCCGTAGCCCGTTTCCTGAACCTGTTCATAAGCCTGTGCAATCTTGTCGAATTCTTTTTGTTTTTGCGAAAGAGTTTTTATGCAGTTCAGAAGTTCATACTCCTCGGTTATCTCAAGCCCTGTTTCTTCCGAGATAACCTTGTAGAAAAGTTCGCTTTCGATAGATACGGCCATCTCCGCATATCCTTTTCCGAGGTCAAGACTCGTAACCTTTGCAGATGTGATATACTCGCATTGCTCAATATCTGAGATTATCTGCTGAATTTGCCTGATTTTCTCAATTTTAGCGGCATTTTTCTTTATTGAATCAAATACAACCGATTTCAGCCAATGGTCTTTATCGAGCTTTACAACCCATTTCGGAATGTCAACCTTGATTTCTCGGATTGGAAATTCAAACAAAAGCTGTGCAAGTATCCTTTTGATTTCGGTTTCGTCAAGCTCCATACAGCTAACGGGAATTACGGGAACCTTGTACTCGGCGGTCATTTCGTTTGACAGGTGAATTGTTTCATCTGCCGTAGGGTCAACTGAATTGAGAAGTATAATGAACGGTTTATTGATTGCCTTCAGCTCATTAATTACTCTTTTTTCACTTTCAATATAATCTTCTCTCGGAATATCGCTGATTGTTCCGTCAGTAGTGATAACAAGACCGATTGTTGAATGGTCGGTAATTACCTTTTTAGTGCCTATTTCTGCGGCGTCATCAAAAGGAATCGCCTCGTTTGACCACGGAGTTTTTACCATTCTCGGTTCGTCCTCTTCGCTGTAACCGATTGCACTGTTTACAATATAGCCTACGCAGTCAATCATTCTCACATTGAAGGTTGTGTTGCCGCCGAGATTGATTTCAACGGATTCCTCGGGAATAAATTTGGGTTCTGTGGTCATTATGGTTCTTCCTGCCGCAGATTGAGGAAGCTCGTCAACGGTACGCCTGTAAACTGCCTCGTCACGGATATTGGGCAGGACAAGCGAATCCATAAACCTTTTTATAAATGTAGATTTTCCCGTTCTGACGGGACCGACTACTCCGATATAAACATCGCCGTCGGTTCTTCGGGAAATATCCTGATAAACATTTCTCTCTTCCATTTTTTATACCTCCCTATATTCTCGGAATCAACAGCATTTTAGGTGCATCGAGCACCTGATTTTCAGCCGAATTTTCCGAAAGCAGCAAATCAAGCTTTGTGTTGTGGGATTTAGCAATATCCCAGAGCTTTTCTCCCTTGTCGGCAAAGTATAATGTCAGCGCACAATTTTCGGGAGGTATAGGTTTATCCTCAAAAACATTTACATTTTTTACGGTGTTCACTCTGTTTTCCGAAAAAACAGCACCGCAGATTTTCAGCTCACAACGAATTTCTATGACATCATCCTCGGCAAGTCTGTAGCTTATACTTGCTGTCCTTGTACCGAAAATTTTGGCACAGGTGCAGTCTGTCTGCGGAATAATATGCTCATAATCGGCTGAACGCTCAATAAACACAGGAATATCTTCCCCGTTAAGCGCCAATATGCATATGTTGATTTTTCCACTTATAACCATACCTCTGTCATCGTGTGAAGCCTCGGCAGTTATTTGTTCTGTGAAAATATCGAGAATTCGTGAGATTTTTCCGTCATCAATCTTAACGGACATTTTTTCCATATGAGGTTCATTAATCGGAACAACCTCGCCCGTAATTTTTAATTGTTCAAACTCCGGCAACGAGGAAAATTCTGTTGAGTAGGCGTCACATACAATTTCCTCCTCACGGGTTATATAGCCCTCCTCCGTAACGCAGAGTTTTACTTCAAGTATCACCGACGGCTTTTCGGAAAGCATATCATTTTTCAGTCTGATGTCATACGACATAACATCGCAGGAAACACAGTTGATTGTGTTTTCGTCAATTCCGTCACAATCTAAAATTTTGTTGAACGGCAACAGATAGTCAAGCTTTTCAACTTCTCCGCTCTCTGCGTTTGAAAGGTACAAAAGCTTGAGATTAAGTTCACCGTTGAGCATAAGCTTTCCCGTTACAGCCTTAGCGTCAATCACTCCGACGCTTACATCGCTGCGGAGAACGGATTCAATCTGCGGTTTTTCGCCTACCGAAATTTCTTCGCAAACAGAAAACTGCTCCTGGCAGAACGATTTAAGATCGGCACAGGTAACGGTCTTTCGGTCGGTTTCGATATTATCGGAAGGCGTGAAAATGCTCGTCTGAGTTTTCGAAAATACCTTTGCATACAATGAAAACGCTCCGTGCATAACAAGTCTGCGGGGACTTAATGCCCTGCAGTTTATGTATTCCGGCTTGGTTTTTGTGATGATAACCGGATTGTCGGGAGCGTCTTTTACCGAAAAGTTCTGTGAAAAATTCACGCTTTGTTCGCAACAGCGCACGCTTTTCTTTATGCTTTCCACATACATCACATTCACCGTACAAAATCCGTCAATCTGAAGCTGACCTCCCGAAAGGGTTCTGCTCTGAATTTTGGGTGTGAGTGTACATTTCAGAATTTTTTCTATATCCGGACAATAATCGGGCAGAGTGAGGTCAACATCTGCAAGCTGTTCGGCAACCGTGTCAAGCACAGCCGACGGCGTGCAAAACGAGCGGTTTTCCTGATTAAACTCCATATTTTTCTCTCCTTTATGTTTTATAGTTCAATTATATTAAGGAGTGCGGAAAAATATTACCCGTAAGATTAATCATAATTTTATTTTAAAAAATAAGATGTGCAAAGTTTTTTGTAACTATGCACATCTTTGGCTCGAATTTTTTGTAAACTATTACCAATATCAAGATTTTGGAACAGTGTCCAAACATATGACTATTATTCCGGCTTGGTCTCCTTTTTGATTCCGTAAATTTTTCTCAAAATTGCCGATATGAATTTTGGTTTCTCAATAAGTACAACTTTCATAATTACCTCCGAACACAACAAATACTGACAACTACGAGTGCGCCTGCCGCAATGACGAGTACCCATTCACTCGGCAGAAGTGATGCACACAGCAGTCCCAGTCCAAAGCATACTGCAGATTTTATTCTCTGTGTGTAACAATTCACTGTATCACCCTATATCAGAATATACACAAAATCAAATTATGTGCAAAAGCGGTTGAATTATTTTTAAAATTGATATAAGATAAACTGAGAAAACAATTACGGAGAATTTTACAGACTATGAGAACACTTGAAATTAAAAAGAATGACGCAAATCAGCGACTCGATAAATTTTTACAGAAAAGATTCAAAACTCTGCCAAAGTCGCTTATGTACAAATATATAAGAAAAAAGTGTATTAAGGTAAACGGCAAAAAGTGTGATATTCAGACCATGCTCAAAGAGGGCGATGTGCTTACCTTTTATATTAAGGACGAATTTTTTGAGGCATCGGAGCAAAAAAGCTATGAGTTCATGAAAGCACCGAAAACCTTTGACATTGTTTATGAGGATGAAAACCTTATACTTATAGATAAAAAGCCGGGTATAATCGTACACCCCGACAAGAATTATCACTTTGATTCACTTGTTGCAAGAGTTCAGCACTACCTGTATGACAAAGGTGAATATAATCCCGATGAAGAAAAAGCCTTTGCGCCTGCACTTGTAAACAGAATTGACAGAAACACGGGCGGAATTGTTATTGCGGCTAAAAATGCCGACAGCCTGAGAATCCTAAACGCAAAAATGAAAACAAGAGAGCTTGAAAAATACTATCTCTGCCTTTTATACGGAAAGCCAAAAAAGGACAGCGACACGCTTCACGGCTATATGACCAAGAATGAAAGTAAAAACAAGGTTACTGTTTTCAAAAATGAGGTTGAGGGTTCAAAAGAAATCAAGACAAAATATGAAATTCTTGACTTCAACGGCAAATTCAGCCTTGCCGAAGTTGAACTGCTGACGGGCAGAACTCATCAGATAAGAGCGCATATGGCATCAATCGGACATCCGCTTGTGGGCGATACAAAATACGGCAAAGGCAAAAAAGCACCCGACAGCATTAAGTATCAGGCGCTTTACAGCTATAAGCTGAAATTCAATTTTGAAACCGATGCAGGCATTCTTAATTACCTTAACGGCAAGGAATTTAATGTAAACGATGTATGGTTTGCAAAAAACGGAAAGATAAATCTAGATAGATAAAGGCGGTCAATAACCGTCTTTTGCTTTGCAAAAACAAAAATAGTATTCTTATTTTATACACATAAATGCACTCATTGTGCCTCTGTGACCTTTGGTGGCACGGTGACTCCATAAGAGGTCGCTGTTGCAATTGGTGCAGACATCCGAAACTGTTATGTTTTCATTCTTTACACCTGAAGCAGTAAGAATCTGACGGTTGGTTTCAAGGAGATCGACCATATATTTTCCGTTTCCTTTTTCAAAAACGAACTTTGAGCTGTCAAGGTCTGCAAGATTCAGAAAATGTTCTGCACATGGGTAGTCAACCTCATAGCAACAAACTGAAATTGCTGGACCGATTGCAGCTTTGATATCGGCAGGGTTTGTACCGTAAAGCTCAGTCATTTTCTCAACAACCTTTTCCCCTATTCTGCTGACAGTTCCCCTCCATCCGGCATGGGCAAGTCCGATTGCCTTATTCTTTGTATCAACAAAAAACAGTGGTGTGCAGTCGGCATAGTAGGTTACGAGGGTTACTCCCTTTTCATTTGTAATCAAGGCGTCAACGCTCTCCATATCACGGGGCTTGTAGATACCTATGCCCTTTTCGGCAGATGTTACCGCTCTTACAACCGTGTGGTGATCCTGTGCCGAGGCTACAAGACTTTCATAGTCAAAGCCTGCACTTTTGCAGAATCTTTTGTAATTTTCGGTTACGCTGTCGGGATTGTCACCTCTGTTGAATGCCATATTCATTGATGTAAATTCACCCGTTGACACACCGCCGAGTCGGGTTGTGAATGCGTGATTGATGAAATTAATTTCTGATAAAGAATTATATGTAAGATACGGAACCGTATCAATGTTGTTGAGCTTCATTGTTTTTGAAAAAAATTTCATAAGTGTTCCTTCCATATTTTATAATAAGATTATTTTTAACCGATTAATTGCTTTGTCAATATTTTCCGACAAAATATTATGCTTGAAACACGGCTGAGTTAATGATATACTATATTCATTCAGAGGTGTTGATTATGAAAAAAAGTTTGTTTGGCAAGAATATTCCTGTCAACTGTTCATATTGCGAATACAACGGAATTGAAAATGATATTATGTTCTGCAAAAAGTCAAAGCAGGTCAAGGACGGAAAATGCAGATCGTTCAAGTATGACCCGTTGTTGCGTATGCCGAATGTCACGGTTTTTAAGACAGATTTTTCGGCTAAGGATTTTAAACTTTAATCCGCTGTATTTTTATTATACAGGAATGAATTTTGTTAATATTCCTTTTCAGAATTAAATTACACATTCAAAAGAAAAAGCTTTACCGTTTTTTGGTAAAGCTTTTAGTTTTGCAGTCTTTATAAATTTACGCCATCTGAAAATCACGAATATAGCTTGTGATAGCCTTTTCAATGATTTCCTTTGCCTTGTCAACACCGTCAGTTTCGGTTACCGAAGTAACCTTATCAGCCTCAAGTGTTTTGTAAACCTGGAAAAAGTGCTGAATTTCTTCAAAATAGTGTTTTGGAAGTTCGCTGATGTCGCTGTAGCAATTGTAGTTTGGATCGTTAACGGGAACTGCAATAATTTTTTCGTCACAGCTGTCGTTATCAACCATATTGAGAACGCCGATAGGCTTGCATTCAACGAGCGTCATCGGCTGAATTGTTTCACTGCACAAAACAAGAACATCAAGCGGATCGCCGTCATCTGCAAAGGTTCTCGGAATAAAGCCGTAGTTTGCAGGATAGTGAGTTGATGTAAAAAGCACACGGTCAAGCTTGAGCATACCTGTTTCTTTGTCAAGCTCATACTTGTTTTTGCCGCCCTTTGAAATTTCGATTACTGCATAAAACTTGTCCTTTGTAATTCTCTTCGGAGAAATGTCGTGCCAAATGTTCATAATTTCTGTCACCCTTCTTAACCTTATTTTTTATATATCCTGTAATACCCTGTGAATCATTACGCTGTAATTTAATTATAAGAAACCTGTCAAACTTTGTCAAGGAATTTTTGTAATTTCAATCAAAATAATTCAAAATAAATAATTTTCGGTCATAATCACTCAAAGATTATGACCGAGTTTGATTATTTAAGTGTTTTAAATTTTAAGTGTTGTCATAAACCTCTCGCCTGTGACCTATAGACAAAGCAAGAATAACAAGTTCTTCGTCTTCTATAAGGCAGAGCAGTCTGTAATCTCCGATACGATACCGCCATTGACCTTTGCGATTTGCCGTGAGAGCTTTTCCCTTTACTCTGGGGTTTTCACAACCCGATAAATTCTTTTCAATCCACGCTTTAATCATCTTCATGGTATATCTGTCGAGTTTTTTAAATTCTTTTTCAAATCTCGGAGTGGTTCTTACAACATAACTCATATGTCAAGTTCCTTCCAAAAATCAGAGATTGGTCTGCTTTCTTCACCGCTCTTTTTGTATTCATCATAAGCGTCATCAAAAACGGCAAGGTCATATTCTTCTTCGATTTTTTCAAACAAAGCCTGTTTAAAAGCCTCTCCGAGTGATATTGAGTGCAACCGAGCATAGCTGTCTGCTATTTTCTTTTCCTGTTCTGTTAATCTGATTGAGAATGCCATAATACCGACCTCCTTGTATAGTACATTGTACTACATTATTATTTCTTTGTCAATGAATTTTATTCGATAAAAGTAAAAGAACACGGCAAAATCAATCTGCCGTGTTCAATGTTATTAAATTTACTTTCTCACATTTTCAACAATAACTTTTACAAACTGAATTATAAATGTCGGGATGAATGCAAGGAGGGCTATAAAGCCTGCCTGTGCGCCTGTGAGTGCGGTAACGCTGAAAAGCGGCTGCATAAACGGAACAAACAATACAAATGCGAGCAGTAATGTTCCGATAAAGAAAGCACCTATGCTTGCCGTATTTGAAAAAAGTCCGAGTTTAAAGATTGAATGTGTACTTCTGCAATTAAAGCCGTGGAACAGTCTTGCAAACGTGAGTGTTGCAAATGCCATTGTGCTTGCAACGGCAGGACTTGTCTGAAGTCCGATATAGAATGAAATGAGCGTTACAACGGCAATCAAAGCACCCTGTCCGAGCATAAGAGCAGAAAAGCTTTTTGTAAGGATTCCCTGTTTCGGATCACGGGGTTTCTGTCTGAGCAAATCTTTTTCGGGCTTTTCCATACCGATTGCAATTGCGGGAAGTGAGTCTGTAAGAAGGTTGATAAACAGAAGGTGAACCGCCTCAAACGGTACTGGCAGAGCCATGATTGAACAGAACAACACGGCAAAAATGCCTGCCATATTACCCGAAAGTAAGAAAAGAATTGCATTTTTAATGTTGCGGTAAACATTTCTGCCGTTTGCAACCGCCTTGATAATTGTAGCAAAGTTATCATCCTGAAGAATCATAGATGCGGCGTCTTTTGAAACTTCTGTACCTGTGATACCCATTGCAACACCGATATCCGCTTTTTTGAGAGCGGGTGCATCGTTTACACCATCACCTGTCATGGAAACAATGTTGCCTTTTCTTTGCCAAGCCTCAACGATTCTGATTTTGTTTTCCGGAGAAACTCGTGCATAAACAGAAATTTTCTCAATTTTTTCGTCAAGCTCCTTATCGCTCATTGCGTCAAGCTCAAGACCTGTAACTGCGATGTCGCCGTCATTGAAAATACCAATCTGCTTTGCGATTGCACTTGCTGTGATTTTGTGGTCGCCCGTAATCATAATAGGCTTGATTCCTGCACGGATTGCATCGGCAACAGCCTGTTTTGACTCCTCTCTCGGAGGATCTATCATTGAAACAAGTCCGATGAATGTATAATCCTTCTCCGTGTCAACCGTGAGAGCCTCATCAGATTCCTTATATGCAAAGGTGAGAACACGGAGTCCCTGTTCGGAATATTCACGGTTAACTCTTGAAATCTCAGCCTTATCTTCATCTGTAATCGGACGAATACCGTCTTTTGTTGCGATACTTACACAACGGTCAAGAATCGAATCAAGCGCACCCTTTGTGAGAATATGATTTACACCGTGCATTTTGTACTTTGTGCTCATCATCTTTCTGTCGGAATCAAACGGAACTTCCTCAACCCTTGTAAGAACATCCCTAAGTACATTTTCGTCAAGTCCGATATGCTGAAATGTTTCAAGCAAAGCGTACTCGGTCGGGTCGCCTATTCCCTTTCCGTCAACGATACTTGAATCGTTGTTTAGAACCATATCGTAAAGGAGATGACGGTGGCTTTCAATATTAAGGTCAAGCTGATCCTCAAGAATACTTTCGCCGTTCACATAGATTTTCTGAACAGTCATTTTGTTTTGTGTGAGCGTACCCGTCTTATCGGAGCAGATTACAGACACACAGCCGAGGCTTTCAACAGCTTTCAAATCCTTGATAACGGCATTTTCTTTTGCCATTTTTTGCGTACCCATTGCCTGAACAATTGTAACGATTGAGCCGAGTGCCTCAGGGATTGCGGCTACTGCAAGTGCAACGGCAAACATAAGAGAGTTAAGAACCGACATTCCGTTGAACATACTCAAGCCGAAAACTACTACACAGATTGCCATAATAATAACGGCAAGTCTGCTCGAAAATTTATCAAGGCTGAGCTGGAGGGGAGTTTTCTTGCTCTTTGCCTGATTCATAAGTGTAGCAATTTTACCGATTTCTGTGTTCATGCCTGTTTCCGTAACAACGACAATTGCTCTTCCGTATGTTACAAGGCTTCCCGAAAAGACCATATCAGTGCGGTCGGCAAGCGGAACTTCCTTTTCAATTGTCTCCACACTTTTGTCAATATTTGTAGATTCACCCGTGAGCGAGCTTTCATTTACCTGTAAAGAATAGTTATTTATTATTCTACCGTCTGCAACAACAAGGTCGCCTGCCTCAAGCACAACAATGTCGCCGGGAACGATGTTTTCTGAATCAATTTCAATTTTTCTTCCGTCACGGATTACCTTTGCCGAGGGTGACGAAAGCGATTTAAGGCTTTCAAGTGACTTTTCTGCCTTGACATGCTGAACCGTGCCGAGAATAGCATTGAGTGTGATTACCGCAAAAATTACGATTGTGCTTTCAACACTTCCCGAAAACATTGAAACGATTGCCGCAATTATAAGGATTATTACCATAAGGTCGGCAAACTGACTTAAAAACACCTGAAAAACAGATTTCTTTTTGCTTTCTTCAAGCACATTTTTTCCGTGTTTTTCAAGAAGGCTGTCAGCCTGTTGTGACGAAAGTCCTTCGCTTGTGACACCGAGCTTGTCAAGAGTTTCGCTCTCGGTCAACTGATACCAATTTTTCATAATTTTCTCCTCCGTTCGGATTGCAGAATACAGACAGACTGAAAAAGGCAAATAAAAAAGACCTTTATTGCAAGGTGCAACTCACCCTACAATAAAAGTCTTGTCCTTTAAGATATAACCGATACCGAAAACGGTATGTACTGACGATTAATATCACAGATTATCTGCGAACTACTCCCCTTTATCTGCAACCATTCTATCAAATTTATTCCTCATTGTCAACAGAATTTTCCGAAATTTTGTTGATATCATCATTTTCGGCAACAATTTCATCTGTGACAAGGTGTCTTTTGCGTTTTTTGGGTTTACTGCAGGTTGCAAATATTATGCCCAAAAATGCAAGAAAAGCACCGCTGCATGAAAAGACTGCGGAAAAATACGGGCGTTCAAGAGCATATGCAACAATTGTTGCAACAATGAAAAGCACTGCAGCAACAAGCATTAATATAAAAGCGGTTTTATAAAGACCGTTCATTTTTCTTTTCATAATCAGTCACCAAGATTGTTTGCAATGTTTGCAAAATCTTCAAGTTTAAGCTGTTCCGCCCTTGCATTCAGAGGAACGGAGGAATTTTCGAGAATTGCGTTGACCTCTGCCTTTGGCAAAGAAAGTCCGGATGCAAGAGAATTTGAAAGTGTTTTTCTTCGCTGTGAAAAGGCGGCTTTTACAACCTTAAAAAACTTCTTTTCGTCATCAACCTTCACGGGCGGTTCTTTGAGAATGTTAAGTCTTAAAACAGCCGAATCAACCTTTGGAGCAGGCATAAACGAGCCGGCACTAACCGAAAACAGCATTTCGGGTTCTGCGTAATAGTTGACCGATACCGTTACCGCACCGCTTGCACGAGAACCCACCTCAGCACAAATTCGCTGAGCCGCCTCTTTTTGAACCATAACCGTGATTGCACAAATCGGCAGTCTGTCCTCAAGCAATTTCATAATTACGGGAGATGTGATGTAGTACGGAAGATTTGCGCACACAACAACATCCATACCCTGAAATTCTTCTTCAATCAGCTTGTGCAAGTCAATTTTAAGAATATCATCGTTTACAACTTTAACATTGTCGTGTTCGGAGAGTGTTTCTTCAAGAACGGGAAGAAGTCGCTTGTCAAGCTCAACCGCTACAACCTTGTCGGCAAGTGAGCAAAGCTCTGTTGTGAGAACCCCTATTCCGGGACCGACTTCAATTACGCCTACTCCCTCTCCTGCGCCCGAAAGCTCTGCCATTCTCGGACAAACTGACGGGTTTATAAGAAAATTCTGACCGAGTGACTTTGAAAAAGTAAAGCCGTGTCTTGAAAGTATATCTTTGATTGTACCTATATCTGATAATTTTTTCATCTTAATATGCGAAGCCCTTTCGGATATTTATTTTTCAGTCTTGAATTTGACGCTTTGCCAAAGCCTGTTGTGATTCCGTTTACGCAGATAGCCGTATAGCCTTTGACATCCTGTGACACGGCAATTTCCTCACCGTGAAGATACGCTGCAATTTCTTTACTGTTCACATCAAAATCAACTGCGGATTTACAGTTTTCCTTTTTAGCTGCCGTAAATGCGCTGTGATGCGGTTCGATTCTGTTCTTGACAATTTCGCCGAGAATAACTCCCGCACGGAGAATCTGCAAGCCTTTTACATCAAAATTATAATTCTGTGGAAGAACTATAATTTTATCCTTTATAACCTCAATATTTTCACCGAACGGTCTGTCGATAAAAATACTGTCATAAAAATCAAAAATTTTCGAGTCAGTTTTATTATTCTTTTTAGGAATATTATAATTAGAATACGGCTCGCCCTTTTTGTGAAGCTTGGCAGCAAAATGTCCTTCTCCGCCGTCCATCGGGAAAATTCTTCTCGCATAATCAAGCGTAGGTCTGCCGAATGTTACGCCCGAATCAACAAGTTCAAAATCGGGATTTTCTGCAAGGAACCGAGAAATTACGCCCTCGTTTTCTTCCTTTGAAAAAGTACAGGTTGAATAAACCATATATCCGCCGTTTTTCAGGGCATCCTTTGCACTGTTAAGAATCAAAAGCTGACGGGCGGCACAACTCTTTACATGCTCAATGCTCCATTCACGCTCCGCATCATTCTTGCGGAACATTCCCTCACCGCTGCAGGGTGCGTCAACGAGAATCCTGTCAAAACGGTTTTCAAGCCTTTTGCAAAGTTCATCGGGACGGCAGTTTGATACAACTGCGTTTGAAATACCCATTCGTTCAATATTCGATAAAAGGATATTCGCTCTGCTTCTTACAATTTCATTGCTCCACAAAAGTCCTGTTCCGTTAAGTTTAGCGCCGATTTGCGTACTTTTTCCGCCCGGAGCGGCACACAAATCAAGGACATAATCGCCCTCATGAACATCAAGCATTGTAACTGCCGAAGTTGCAGACGGTTCCTGAACATAGAACGCTCCTGCATGGTGCAGAGGATTGTTGCCGATTGACTTAACATCGGACGGAATATAGAAGCCCTCATCGCAAAACGGAGTTTTTTTCAGTTCAAAATCAAGAAGTGAACAAAGCTTTTCGGGCAAACATTTTAAGGTGTTGACACGAAGTCCCTTTATGAAATCGTCACTGTTGTAAAATTTTAAAAATTCGTCAAATTCATCACCCAGAAGTGATTTCATTCGCAATAAAAAATCATTCATGAATAAACAAGCCTTTTCGGGTTAATAATAGTTTTGTAAAGGAGGTGTTGAAATGAATTTCAATCAGAATCGGAACAACAATCAGAACAAGAACGAGCAGAACAGCCAGAATAAGAATCAGAACAACAATCAGAATAAAAATCAGCAGAACAGCCAAAACAAAAGTCAGAACAATTGCAGATGATTACATTCTGAAGTTCTCCCGAGCCGTGTCTTTTTGATACGGCTTTTTTCTTTATAGGAATTAATAGCCGTATTCTTCGCCGATGATAATAACCTTGATTCTGTCAATATGTCTTTGCTGAGCGGATACCACATAGTTACAGCAGATTCTTGTGTCACCATGACAACCGTCACAGAGCTCGGGATTTTCTTTTCTCAATGAAACACATTCGCCTGTTTTTCCGCAAGGGGTTTCAATGCCAAGTCTGATTGTATTCTGCGGAGCAGCAATTGTTTTAACTCTCTTGATTGCCTCGTCAATATTCTTTACAATTTTGTTGATACCACATACAACGATAACGCTTTTCGGACCATAAAGAAGTGCGGCAACACGGTTTGAGTTGCCGTCAACATTATAAAGCTCTCCGTTTTCGGTAAGAGCGTTTGTACTCATAAAAAATGTGTCTGCCCTGAAAGTCTGACGGTAAACCTCTTCAACCTCGGGACGAGTCATTCCGGGTGCGGAACGGTCAAGAAAATTGTAATCGGGTGAATTAATCATCTGATAAATTCCCGTTTCGTCAAGAGTTTTTGAACCTCCGCATGAAATTGTTTCGCCCTTTTTAATGAGTGTTTTTACAAGTGCCTGAGCCTCTTCCCTGTTTTCGCAAAAATAAGGTTTCATCTTGTTGCGTTCAAGATTTTTCATAACTTTCTCAACTTTTGCTCTCATTTCATCAGTCATAATAATTTCTCCGTTTCATAATTTCACAAAGTAATAAGCAAGTTTTTGCATTAAAAATAGTTCTTTAAAAGAACAATATCTGCCACTACGCTTGACATTCTGCCTACGGTTACAATCTGCTCACACATAATAATTGTAATATCATACACTTGCCAACATTTTCACCAAAATCATATGTAATCATTATACAATACAAATTGAATTTTGAAAAGAAAATTATTTGTCAACGGCACGGGTTTTGCGAATAAAATGATAAGAGACTAAATTTAGGAGAGATTTTATGCCGTCAGTTTATCTTTCACCGTCATTGCAGGAGTACAACCCTTATATTGACGGAGGAAATGAAGAATATTATATGAATCTTATTGCAGACGCCATGGAGCCTTATTTGAGGGCAAGCGGAATAGATTTTAGGCGAAACGATCCCGATATGACGCTGAGTCAGGCAATTGCAGATTCAAACAAGGGCAATCACGATTTGCACCTTGCAATTCACAGCAATGCCGCTCCCGAGGGTTCGGCAGGCAGATACACGGGTGCAGATATTTATTACTATCCGACAAGCAGTAACGGCAAGCGTTTTGCTGAAATTCTGCAAAAGAATTACAAGGATATTTACCCCGAACCGAACGATGTTGACATAATCCCCACTACCTCACTTGCAGAAGTCAGGCGAACAAAATCACCGTCGGCATTGATTGAGGTTGCATATCACGATAACCCCGAAGAAGCTCAATGGATTAGGGACAACATTAATGCAATCGGCAGAAATCTTGCAAAATCAGTTGCCGAGTATTTTAATATGCCGTTTGTCGAGCCGTAATTTAATTTTGACAAAGAATAAAGGTCAACACGATTATGTGCTGACCTTTTGTTATTCATCAAAATATGCGTTTAAAAATAATCAGATCTTTCGCTCATATTGTTTCTTTCATTACATTTCAATTAGATGTTCACAACATTCGGAACACATATTTCTTTTAATATTAACTGTTTGCCCAACCGCCAAATTTCAATTTGTTTTTATACAACTTCAATATCATTCATCTCAATACTGCCCCAGGCTTTTTGCCAGGTGTTTTGGTATTTATCGGGTTTTCTCCTTCTGAAAGTCAGACCGTCTGCAACCTCTAAGGTTTCAAAGGGGGCGGCATCGTTCTTTCGGCTGTAGAAAACATAGCGTGTATAGTATCCGCCACGGACAATTTTTGATATGTCTATTTTCAATTTTGCCGTGTGGGTTTCGCCCTTTTTTCCCGAATAGAAATTTTCAACCACAAATGCGGTAACGGGATATCTTCGGTAATCGCTCACTTCAATACGCAGGCAAAGATTTTCAATATCAGTCTTGTTTTTCCATGTGAGTTCAAGCAGAATCTGCTCGTCATCATAGAAAATATTATCCTCTTTGCCGTTATATCCGGCAAATTGCAGACATAGGTCATTTCTGTCGGCATGATGCTTGTGTTCGTTTCCGACATATTCAATGGCACGGAAATTTTCGTTTGCACTTCCGAGATAGATTTTTACAGCGTCTTCAACATCGCCGTCAAAAACAATTTTGCCGTGGTCAAGAACTATGCATCTGTCGCAAAGGTCACGAATAGTATTCATATTGTGTGAAACATAGAGGACAGTTCTGTTCTCCTCAGTTGCAAGGTCACGCATTTTCCCGATACACTTTTTCTGAAAGTGCATATCTCCGACAGCAAGCACCTCGTCCATAATCATGATTTCTGCATCAAGGTGTGCCGCAACAGCAAACGCAAGCTTTACGAACATACCCGATGAATAACGCTTTACGGGCGTGTCAATGAACTTTTCGCACTCTGAAAATTCAATAATACTGTCTATTTTTGAAGTGACCTCTTTCTTTGTCATTCCGAGGATTGCACCGTTAAGGTAGATGTTTTCCCTGCCGGTAAGCTCAGCATGAAAGCCTGTTCCGACCTCAAGCATACTGGCAATTCGTCCCCTGAAACGCACTCTACCGTCTGTCGGAGATGTAATTCTGCATAAAACCTTTAACAGAGTTGACTTGCCTGCACCGTTAGCGCCTATAATTCCTATGCGTTCTCCACGGTTTACCTCAAGGTTCACACCGTCAAGTGCTAAAAATGTGTCGCCTTTTGTGTATTGTTTGGCACCGATTCTCTGATTCGGATCTTCTTTACCTCTTTTTTTTGCATACCAACTCTGCAAATCATGACGGAGAGTTCCCGAACCGATTGCACCGAGTCGGTATTCTTTTGAAAGATTTTCAATTTTAATTACGCAATTTTCATTCATTTCAGTCATGACATCATACCGTATCTATAAAATTCTTTTCTACCCTATTAAAGACGATTATTCCGAACAGAAGAACGACTGCCGTAACAGCAAAGCTCAATATGAGATATTGCCACGGAAATGTTCCGCTGCCTAAGAACCCGTAACGGAATGTTTCAATTAGCGGAGCAACAGGGTTTAAGAGTGCAAGCGGACGGAATGAATCCGACACCTGAGAAACAGGATAAACAACAGGAGTAATATACATCCACAATGTTACTCCGAATGAAACAAGCACACCGAGGTCACGGTATTTTGTTGTTACAGACGAAACAATCAGTCCGCAGCCTGTGCCTAAAAGTGCCGAAGAAAGCAGAATCAAAGGCATAAGCAATGCGCATAAATTCGGGTGAACATTTGAACCCGTAAACATATATATAAGAACAAGTATAAAGAACATTACAAAGTTGATCAAAAAACCGATTGTGTTGTAAATTATGTTTGCGCACGGCATTACAAGCCTTGGAAAATACACCTTGCCAAACAGCCTTGCGTTGCCGATAAAGGTTGATGAACTGCCGTTAAGACAGCTTGAAAAAAACGACCACAAAATATTGCCTGCCATAAAAAACAGGAATTGAGGCATTCCGTCAGTTGAGATATTGGCAATCATACCGAAAATTACGGTAAAAACAAATGTTGAAAGGAACGGCTTTATTATTATCCACAACGGGCCAAGTACGGTTTGCTTGTAGGAATTTTTAAAATCACGCTTTACGAACAGCATAACAAGGTCACGGTACTTTCGGACATCACCGAGATTAAGCTCAAACAATCTGCGTTTTGAAGTAATATCGGTTATTTCATTATTTTTCAAGCCACATTCCCCTTTTGTCGGTATTTCACATACAAAAAATTTTAACACATTTATATTTTTGTGTCAATTCAGGTTGATTTGCAGACATAATAATGATAAAATAAATTAAGTTTATTTATGAAAGGAATTTGAAAATGACAAAAATTAAAAAGATTTCGGCAATTATGGTTGCCGCAGTTATTCTCTGCACATGCTTTTTAATCAGCGGTTGCGGCGGTGACACAGAGAGCAGTTCTTCTGAAAAAGCAACTTCTGCAGTTTCAAACGAAGAAACAACATCCGCAAGCACAGACACAACCAACTACAAATCAAGCTACACAGCTATTATTGATGTTAAAGACTACGGTAAAATTGAAGTTGAGCTTTATGAGGAGCTTGCTCCGATTACAGTCAAGAACTTTGTTGACCTTGCAAAAGACGGCTTTTATGACGGTCTTACTTTCCACAGAATCATTACCGGCTTTATGATTCAGGGCGGTGATCCCCTTGGCAACGGTACAGGCGGAAGTGATAAGACAATCAAGGGCGAATTTGCTCAGAACGGTGTTGAAAACAACCTTTCACATACAAGAGGCGTTATCTCAATGGCTCGTTCAAATGAACCCGACAGTGCAAGCTCACAGTTCTTTATTGTTCAGGCTGACAGCACATATCTTGACGGTCAGTACGCTGCATTCGGCAAGGTAACAAAGGGTATGGATATTGTTGATAAAATCTGCGAGGACACACCTGTTACAGATTCAAACGGTACTGTTGAAAAGAAAAATCAGCCTGTTATCAACTCAATTAAGATTGAGGAAAAATAATGAACGGTATAACTGTTCTTGTTGATGCGGATGCCTGCCCTGTTGTAAAATCGGTTGAAAGGATTGCACAAAATCACAATGTTCCCGTTGTGCTTTTATGTGACACAAACCATGTTCTAAAGTCAGATTACAGCGAGATAAAAATTATCGGTGCAGGTGCAGACGCAGTTGATTTGGCGCTTGTCAACCTTTGTAAAAAGGGCGACATTGCGGTAACTCAGGATTACGGAGTTGCGGCACTTGTGCTTGGAAAGGGTGCGTACTGTATTCATCAATCGGGAAAAATTTTCTCGGATGATAACATAGGCGGTCTGCTTATGGACAGACACCTTGCCAAAAAGGCGGGAATGTCAAACGGCAAGCATCACATTAAAGGACCGAAAAAGCGTACAAAACAAGATGACGAAAACTTTGAAAAGAGCTTTGAATCTTTGCTTGTAAAAGTGTTAAATAATTCTAATCAGGAATAATAATTATTTTTCTGCATATACTTGAAATGCACAGAAATGTGTGCTGCAATAATCATAGGCAAAATGATGTAAATAGTCCATTGGGCAAAACGAAACCCTCGAAGCTACCGACTTCGAGGGTTTCTTCATAGGTTGGCTGTTGAAGTTACTATCTATCCAACCACTTGCAAATGTAATTAGGCAATACACTTGCTCCAACAGATAGGAAAAAGGATATAAGCAACTCCAAGAAAGTCGCCTTCTTCCTGACGGAAAGAGTCAACAGCACAATCAGCATATCACATCTGTTGAGATATATTTCAGCCAACCTTTACAAACAGAACACCCCGAAGATTAAGTTCTTCGGGGTGTTTTATGTTTTACCGTAAGAATTTTTGCAGTCGCATACTCGGGCAAAATATGATATAAACGATTCAAACTATCTTCCCGACCGCACCTAACAGCTATTAACTTTTCACTCCTCACTTCCAACGGTATCCGTTGGTTCGGTTGATTTGACTTTTTTCTGATAGGTGTCAATGTTGAAAATACCAAGATTCTGTTTCCATTTCAGGATTCGCTTTACGGATGCGTCAACCTGAGCTTCGGAAATTTCACCGTTTTGAACAGCCTCAAGAACTGCGGGATATTGGGTATCGACAGATGAACAACAGAGCAAATCGTTACCGCATTTTGCCGCTGTGACTGCCGCCGCTTCATCCCCCGTAAAATCCGTGATTGCGTCCATGATAAGGTCATCGGTCATAATTACACCGTCAAATTTGAATTCATTTCTGAGAATATCATGCACCTTTTGTGAAAGTGACGCAGGATATTCGCTGTCCATGCAATTAACTATGTTGTGTGAAACAAGAATACAGTCGGCACCGGACTCAATTCCCTGATAAAACGGTTTAAAATCTGTATTTTCAAATTCCGAATAGTCACGGTCATCGTATGCAATTCCCGTGTGTGTGTCGCTGTTATTGCCGTAACCGGGAAAATGCTTCAGAACCGTGCCGAGCTTTTTTGATTTACTTGTTTCAACAACAGTTCGCACATATCTGTTTTCCATATCAACATCCACGCTGAAAGAACGGTCATACATAAAGCCGTATTCATCCGAGGTCATATCGCACACGGGAGCCAGATTCACATTGATTCCGAGTGAAAGAAGCAAATCCGCTTTTTCTTCTGCATCCCGCTTGACAGCATCCCAACCGCCGTCTGCATAAGTATCTTTTGGAGAAAGAAACGCAGTTTCACGGAGGTTTGGGTTACTGCTGACACGCACAACCGTTCCGCCCTCCTCATCAACGCCGATTAAAAGCGGAATATCCGCCTCGTTCTGATAGCTGTGAATATCGTCAACAACTTCATCTTTGGTTTTACCGTCAAAATCTCTGCCAAACAGGATGTAACCGCCGATATTGTACTCGCTGACCTGTTGCACAGCGTCTTCATCGGGACAGCGTACAAAAAACATCTGCCCCACCTTTTCTTCAAGCGTCATATCGGATATGAATTTATCAAGCTTTCGGTCATTAATTTCTTCGGCTGACATTGTTGTCGGCTGAACAGTCGTCTGCTCTGCAGGCTGTGATTTTTCGGACTGACTGCTGTTTTCGGCACAAGCCGTCATTACAAAAACCATGCATAATGTAAGCAAAGCAGATGAAGTTATTTTTAATTTTCTGTTAAATATTTTCATAAACGCCTTACGCTTTCTGCATTTTAGTCAGCGCACTGCTTGTGACATATACAAGGCACCTTACCGTTACACCGTTTGCCGTGGTACATGATACTGTGGTTTTGCCCGTTTTGTTGGCTGTAATTTTTCCGCTGTTTTCATCAACAGACGCAACAGTCGGATCTGTTGACGAATAGGTTGTTGAACAGGTCGCCTCACCGTCTGCTACAGAAAGATTCAGCAAGCTTGAATTACCCTCTGAAAGTGAAATTTTATTTTTGCCAAAGCTAACCGCCATTGCAAGAAACTTTACATTCACATTCACATTTTTTGTTTTACCGTCAGATGTCGAAATCGTGATAACCGTATCGCCTATGCCCGTGGCAACAATATTGCCGTTTTCATCAACAGAGGCAACTGACGGGTTACTGCTTGAATAGCTGACATCTATATCTCCCCTCAACTCCGTAATTTCGCTGTTAAGGGTGTAACTTTCAAAAAGTCCCATAGAAATGTCACTTTTCGGCAAAACAAGTTCAGACTTGCTCTGTACTGTTTCGTTAAGCTTTTCGGCAACGATGGGACCGTATATCTTCATATTGGCATATGCAAGAGGGTGAATCCCATCGCCTTTTTTGGTTGTTGCATTATATCTAAAATACTGTGTTGTAATTTCCTCATTATCACCGGTAAGCTCTGTTTCTTCCGAAAGGTCAACATAGGGAATTTCCCACTTATCAAGTATATTTTTCATTAAAGACCAATACTGTGACTGTTTTATTCTTGTTGAGCAATTGTGACAGAGTACGAACAGCTTAATTGAGTCTTTATAATTCTTGTCAAGAAAATAGCAAATACTTTCCAACGCACCTGCTGTGGTGTATTCATTGTATTTTCCCGATTTATTATTTATATCGGTCATTGCACCCATTTCAACATTTTTGAACAGGTCATTAAAACCGCCGTCAAGCAGAATAACATCGTAACTGCCTTTCATTTCACGAACACGCTCAAGGATACTTCTGTGGTCTGTGCCGATAAAATCCTTTCTTATTGCAAGAGTTGTGCCGGGAGTGGCCTTGTTGGTCATTGTCATATTATATTTTTCGGCAACATAATTGCAGAAAGAATATGTTGAATTTCCCATTGTGTTCGTACCCGAACCGTAGGCAACGCTGTCGCCGTCACAATACATAGTTCTGCCCGAAAGGTAGTCGGGAGCAGAATACATAGCCTTTGCACACGGAAAAAGCTGTGCGTAAAATTCGTTGCCGACAGCCTGCAAAATAAGATTAACATCATTTTCTGTGATTTTGCCGTCATCGTCAACATCGGCAGCCGTCAGTTCTTCCTCGGTCGGAACAGTGTCGATAAGGCTTTTGGCAAGCTTTGCATCAGCTGCCTCAACAGTTCCGTTGTTATTAACATCGCCGTAAATCACATTGCCCAACGAAAGAAAGTTTAGCGAATTATCATTGCAATATTTTTCTGCGACAGTCCCCGAATAGCCTTCAAGAGTGAATAATGAATCGGTTGAATACTGCTGAGTGCTTATTGTCTGCTTACTGTAGGTGTCAAAAACGCCCTTTTTGGTTGAACAGCTTACCGCAAACGAATCATCGCAAATCTTCGTTACGGACATTGGAATGCTCACGGATTTAAGATTTTTACAATTCATAAACGCACCGTAGCCTACAGTTTTCAAACCAAAATTCAGGTTGATTTTTTCAAGGCTTTCACAACCGTAAAAAGCCCACCATTTGATATTTTTTACTGTGTCGGGAATTGTCACTTCCTTGATTTTGCCTGAATAAAAAGCCGTCCTGCCGATTGAGGTTACAGGCTTTGAATCAATGCTGTCGGGAACAGTCACAACCGCATCCTTGCCCGTATAACCGCAGATTTCGGCTGTGTTATCGTCAAGAATTCTGTATTTAAAGTTTTTGTATGTGTGTTCATCGGTTGCGGCAAAAACGGTTGTACCGACACCTACAACTGATGAAACTATTATTACCGTTGAAAGTAAAAATGATAAAGTTTTTTTGAAATTTCTCATTAAATAGCTCCCATAAATCATTATTCCTATATTTTACTACAAAATGCAACATTTTGTAAATAGGCAAACAACCTAGAATTACCAAAAATAAAAAAACAGAGGAACAACATCGAAAGCAATTCAAAGAATGCTCCGGTTAATCCTCTGTATCCTTTATATATTTTTAAAAAATCAGCCTGCAAGCACAAGCGGAAGAACATCGTTACGGTCAATGTGAAGAACAACCGAAACCTCGTCACAAACCATTTTTTCAGCTTCTTTAAGAAAACGCTCGTCAGTAATGTGAAGTCGTCTGCCCTTTTTGAGCTGGAGCTTACTGTGGAAGTGCATTCTCCTGATAAGCTCAACAAGCTTCATACAATCGCCGCCCGAAATAATTTCCTTGATTTTTTCACATCTTTCGGCTTTGTTGTCAATCCATATTTCATTATCGGTTTTCTGTGACAAAATATCTTTAATTTCATCCGAAGAAAGGACAACACGCATTCTTGACACAAGCATTTCATTCTGAGTCGGAACAAAAAGCGTTGAAGAATCCGAGCAAACAGGTTTTAAAACATAGTATTCAATAGAATCCTTTCCGATTTTTTTCGTTGTAATTTCGGTAATCTCACAAACTCCGTTTGAGCCGTAAAGAACAACCTCACCAATACTGTACATACTCTCACCATCCGTATAATCGCATCATCTTAAATCTCAGATAAGCACTGAGTTCTTACAATATTATTGTACCACATTTTGCATAATTTTGTTATAGGCAAAATTACCGAATTTGACAATTTTTTCACTGTGGGAAATTAGAGCATATTCTACCAAAATCCGTTAAAATAGAATTGGTTTAAATCCGAAACAAGGTACAAAATACGCTCTGCGGATATTGTACGAAAAGGCTCTTGGAAATGCAAGGCATTTTAATTGGAGGCGTCGAGGAATTTATGCCTATTGACAAACACATTTAGATAATTTAAAAGGTCAAAAATGTTATTGTTCGGTATATATTTTAAGTTGATAAAAATGTCTAAATCACAGATATTAAATACAATTAAAGGCACGGCGGGTGTTACTGCAACAAAACAAGCGACAGTTTAATTTCTGTCGCTTGTTATTACACTTTATTCTGTTTTTACGGGTTGCCACATAACTATTGACATTGAGCCATAAATGTCAATTCATCAGCAAAAGTCGTTTTGTAACGGTTACGGATTGTAGGCTGACCAGTTACCGTTTGAATAAATCTTGCCGACATTCACCGTGAGATCAGCAGTTTGGTTTGCACCATTGTTGCTGAAAATCACATTTGTTGCACCTGTCGGCACGGCTATACGGTAGACACCGTCACCGACACTTTCCATTGCTTTTCCAGGCCATTTACCTGCCATATCGGTTGCGGTGCTGTTCCAGAAGTATGCATAGGTGTAGCCTTTTGCATAGACATAAACAGTTGTGGGAGCTGTTGTCGGTTCAACGCTGTAATTTGTCCAATTACCGTTTGAATAAATCTTGCCGACATTCACCATGAGATCAGCAGTTTGGTTTTCACCCTTATTACTGAACACAACATTTGTTGCACCTGTCGGCACGGCTATACGGTAGACACCATCACCGACACTTTCCATTGCTTTTCCAGGCCATTCACCTGCCATATCGGTTGCATCACTGTTCCAGAAGTATGCATGGGTATAGCCCTTTGCATAAACATATGACTTGCCGACTGTTGTCGGTTCGGTTGTGGGAGCAACCGTTGGGGGCTGTGTTGTAGGTACTGTCGGTTCTGTTCCGGGAGCTGTTGTGACCTCTGTTGACGGTTCCGTAACAGGCTCTGTTGCAGGAGTTTCCGTTGTTGGTTCGGTTGCGGGGACTGTCGGCAACTGACTCGGATCAACATATGTACCGCAGTAACCGCAATTTTCAAACTTTACAACATAGCATTGAATCAGGGTTGCGTCCTTGATTGAGATCGTGTTATCCCTGTCAACATCTGCCGCAACGAGGGAATTGTTTGTAAGATTTTCAAACCTTACAATATGCTTTTGAACGAGTGTTGCATCGCTGACATCTATTCTTCTGTCAAGGGTTGTATCACCCATAAGAATCATATTATCGGGTATATCCGTGTTGTAATACTCGAACATATAAGTATTGTTGAAGTCGTTGTAATCGTTTGCCTTTGAGATTACCCTGACTGAAACAAAGCCTGTGTCATCAACATATGGCTTATCAAGCGGAACAGTTATCGTGACGGGGGTATTCTTTGAAACAAAAGGAATGTTCTGTGTGAAGTAAACCTCGTTTGTGTTTCTGTTATAAACCTCAAGAGTTGCAGGAGAGTCATAGCTGAATCTGTTGTACACAACAGCCTTGATGAAGTTTTCATCACCGTCAATATACTGTTCTGCACTGACCGCCATATCGGTATAACCGAGGGTGATATCATATGATGAAGTGTACTTTGCCTTGCTGTCTGTTACGGTAATTGTTATACAACGGTTTACAATCTGTTCGGGTGCTGTGAACGGAACGCTGAACTTCTCGCTTGCACCTGCAGAGAGTGATTTATCTGTTGTTGTATATGTACCGAGTACAGTACCGTCATAGTTCTTTACCGTAAAGGTGAGGTTGCCTGTCGGTTCAAAGCTGTTGTTTGTTACAAATACATCTGCTTTGGCTTCCTTGCCTGCGTTGATTTCGCTGTAGTCAACGCTTGCATCTGTAATTACAGGTTTTGAAACAGAGTCGGCAATTGTTGTAACAAGCTTTGACTCTGTGTTCATATCGTCATCAATTACCTTCGAATCATAATATGTGAATGTAAGCTTGCCGTTAATGTACTCCGGCTCAACATTTTCAATGTAGTTGTCGGATGAAACAAGTGTTACGGGATTTGACCATGTACCGCTTGCCGTGTCAAGATAGAGGGCATTGATTTTGTTCCTGCTCTCTGTGTAAACGATTGCACAGTTGCCGTTTTCATCGTTTACTATTTCAACACCGTTTGCAGCCGAACCTGATATGTTGCAAATCTCCATTTTTGCCTGAGACTGAACATCATACTGCATGAGAGTTCCGTTTTCGTACCAAACTACAACGGATTTGTTAAGAACTTCGCCTGTTGAGATTGCAGTTTCAACATTTTCTGCAATTACATTTGTTTCGCCTGTGGCTGTGTTGCAGACACAGATTGTCTTATCGTCTGTTGTCGAAAGGTCGCCGTCTTTGTCACAGGTGTAAACAACATATTTTGACTTTGAGCTTTCGATAATATCACAGTTGATTACCGTATCAACATTCTGTGCAACAGCCTGTGGCTGTGACCATGTTCCGTTAGCAAGACTGCTCATCATAATTGAGTTGGAGCAGTCATTAAAGAACGGATTGTTTGAAGAACTGTTCATCCAAATTGCTGTGGGAACACCGTTGATGTCTTTAAGAACAGGGTTTGCATCGTATGTACTGTTGTTTGAAATGCGTGTAAAGTTTTCAAACTTGTTAGACCAAAAACTGAACTTTGCAGAATATACATCAATGTTCTTTACTGTATCGGTAATTGAAGAATCTTCCAAAAGCTCTGTGTTACTCTGGGCATAAACAAGATAAATCTGATCTCCGCTTACTGCAAGTGAGTACGATATATCGGCATTTTTGTTGTCATCAAGCTTTGATGCTTTTGACCACTTGCCAGTTGTTGAATCGTAAACGCTGTAGTAAAGTGCGAGTGCATTTGCCGAATTTGTTGCATTTTCGTCAACACTCTGGTAAACCATTACCGCCTTGTCACCGCAGGCTGCAATCTGTGGCTTTGATGCGGAGTATGCATTGTCAAGCAATGCCGTATTGCCGTTGCCGGACTCTATCTCGTCATTCCAACCCGAATTGTAGGACAGCAATTTATCATTTATGTTGTATTTGTCGGCATCATATGCCGCTGCAACAAGCTCGGAATATGCTTTGGCTTTTTTATTTGCATCTCGGTCGTAAATAGTCGTGCTACCCGACACAATAGGGAATTTTTCGGAATAGAACAACAGCTTGACATACAAACCAACTTCACCGCTCAATTCAACGGTTCTCATTTCAAATGTTTTCCAGATGTCAATGCTAAAGCCTAATTCCGCACTACCGTAAATTCCGGCTGAAAGGCAGTTGACACCAATGCCTGCCTCCAAATCAACTCCGAGGTCGATTTTTAAATCCAAGTAGTCAAAGCCATAGGTGTTGTCCTCGTTGTTATATGCAAAAGATGCCTCTGCACCTACACCAAGGCTAAATCCTACTTTCATATTGACAGGAATCCAAGCTATAAAGAATTGACTTTCATATTCACATGCAACAGACACACCGATAAACAGCTTACTCTTTGCAAGCTCTAATCCGCCGTCATCTCTTACATTAAATTCAAGAGCACCCATAAGTGAGAAATCAAAGGACGGGTTCTTATCGAACTTAATTCCCTTAGCCTTGCTTGCGAGAAGATCTTTGTATTCACTTCTGCATTTTTCGACTACTTCGGTGAATGCTGTGTGTCCTTTAAGGCTCTCATAGTCCGTATTATCGCTTGAATCATCCTTTTTGGTCGGATCTTTCTTTTTGATATTTCCGTTTTCAAGTTCCTTTTCAATGTCAAAGTTGACACCAACGGTAACTGTACTCTCAGATCTGTTATATTCATAAGAAAGTCCGAGTTTATCTGTGAACTCAAAATCGAACGATACACCGTTGAGCCAATCAAAAGAAGAATCGCTGAAGAACAGTGAACCCTTTTCGGGAAGTTTTACCGAGATATCGTCAGTAAACACTCTTAAGGAATTGATATTGAGTTTGGTCTTTTCAACTTTGCCTGATTTTAATGTTACATACATATATACAGAGTCGCCATCTGTGAAGTCCGAGGCTGTATAAGTATTTGTATAGATATATTCAGATGAATTTACTTTTCTGCTGTTTGCAGTTAATGCTTTGTCATTCTGAACAATATCAATTTTGGAAACCTCGCCATAGATTTTTGATGAGAATGTTATATTTGCGACACTGCCGTCTTTATTCTTAGCATTTGTTCTGATTGTTGCCTTTGAATTCAGAGCGTCTTTGCCGTCAACATTGACATTGACTACGGCAAATTCACCAACACGGTAAAGCTTAACATTTGTGTGACTGCCGAACTGAACTCCCTCAAAGTACATATCCGTATATGAGTAGTAGCCGTCAGCAGTAACTTTTAAGTAAGCCGAGTCGAGGTCTTTTCTGTCCTCTTCCTTGATGATAACTCTTCCTTCGCCGTCGGTTTTATATATAAGGTCGGAGTTAAGTTCGACGGTTGCACCCGATATCGGGTTGCCGTCCTTGTCCTGAACATAGAATACATACGCTCCGCCCTCCTCGGGAAACTTTTCAAAATACTTTTCGAGGAAGTAATCTACATCGTGAAGCGAAACCTTTGCGTTTGCACCCATTGACGAAACATCGTCAATTATGTTGTCAATGTACTTGTACGAACCGCCAAGCTTTGCATAGCAATGGTAAACAAACTTTTCATTCGGATTAAGTGTTGTTCTCTGCTTGTCCATTTCATATGAAGTGCCGTTTGCATCAACATATTCATCACAGTAGGACTCGTTGAGTTTTTCCCATTTAAAGCTCTCAAGAGCAAAGTCGCCCTTGTTTTCAACAATGATATTGTAGAACACCTTACTGCCGTAGTTATGATCTGCCGCCTCAATTTCAACATCAATAGTTGACGCATTGTGAACCTCAATCGGATTATCGGCTACGAATTTTGCGGAAATCGGTTCGTTGAAGTAAGAAAGCATTCCGAGGAAGTCGGCAGAAATATCATATGTACCCGCCTTGTCGCCTCTGAGAATCCACTTAATTGTTTTCTGAGTCTGTCCCTTGATTTCATCAATATAGACAGAAGCCTTTGGTTCTGACGAATTTGTCTTTACAACGCTGAGGCCGTCAGGAACATTAAGTGTAACCGTGTTGTCAAGCAAGCTGAAATCACTTGACGCGTGGTTGATGATGTGAAGAGATACGCTGAAGAATTCTTTGAGATATGAGAACTCAACAGGAACATCAAGGTAAACGATTGTTGGATCTTCAGCTTTTGTCAAGCTTGAATTTGAACTGCCAATTACACAAGGAGTAAGCTTTCTTGTGCCTGATGATGTTTTCACATAAATCGGGTCCGATTTTGCGGTTTTACCGTTCCAATAGATTACCGAATGAATCGGTTCACGCTCATAAACGAGAGTTACATTGATTTTTACAACATTTCTGTTTTCGGCGGCATTGATGTCGATGCCTGCCGCAACAATTTCATCAAATGTCATTTTGTGAATTTCAAATTCACCCGTAACAATCGGTTCGTTGACAAGAACGAGTGTTACACAAGTTTCCTTGCCTGTAACAGAAATATTCTGCTTAACGGGGAGGTAATCTTTTTTGTATGAAGATACAATGTGAGTACCAATCGGAGCTTCAAACACGGCAAGACCGTTTGAATCGGTAAATGCGTGCTGCTGTTCTTCCTCACCGAGATCGATATAAGCGTCTGTGTTTGGAAGAACATTGCCCTTTTCGTCTTTAAGCAATACATTGACTGTGCCGACAAGCTCTCTGCTTGTAACTGTAATTTCCTTTGTCAGCTTGGCTGTGTTGCCGTCATTGTCAGTTACGCTGACAGTAACTTTGTACTTGCCTGTCTTATCGAAAATATGGAGTGTTTTGCCCCTTTCGTTCTTTACAACGGCTGTGCCGTCACCAAAGTCAAAGCTGTAACTTACAATTTCGGTATCATCTGTTGAGCCTGTTGCGTCAAACATATACTCACTGCCCACTACAACTGTTGACTGACAATCGAGTACGGGAACGGGAGCAATTATGCCCGACACCTTAACAAGTTTGCTTTCGGCACTTGATGAGTTTTTAGCCTTGTCAAAAGTCTCAATCTTGTAGATTACGCTCTTGTCGGAAACGGCAATTTCATTATCGTTGTAGGTGTATGAATTCTTTCCGCTTTCAGCCATTACGGAATCGTAAAGCACATATGACTTGTCATTTGCACGCTTTCTATATATATAGAAGTGAGAAAGATCATCTGCATCACAAGACCATGTAAGGTTGAAGATATTATCGTCTTTTTCAACAAGCTTTACATCCTTGATTTCGGGAGCATCCTTGTCAATTGTGTAGGTTGCGGTTTTTTCATCAGCCTGATTGCCCGATGAATCGCTTGCCGTAACCTTGATTGTAACCTCTGTGCCGCTGTTAAGCTCATCAAGAGGGAGAGCAACCGTTGCGGTACAGTTATTCTTTGAGTTACCTGCAATTTCTTTGATTGTCTGATATGAACTGAAAAGTCCGTTTGTTTTATACTCAATTTTCAGGTTGCTGAGTTTTGCATTATCCGATGCGGCAACCGTGACGGAGTTGTTGTTATTACCTATTCTTGTGCCGTCAACAGGTGAGAGATCATAGATAACAGGCTTTTCGGTATCGTCCTTGACTTTGCATGATACAACCTCCGACTGTTTGCCGACATTGCCCGCAAGGTCAACAGCCTCAACCTTGTAGTAGTAGGTAGCACTGAAATCTACATTTTCATCATATGTATTGACAGTCTTTACATTGTTTTTCAAAAGGGTAAATTCACCGTCAGCGCTGTTGCTCTTGTACACTCTGTAATAAGCAAAGCTGTTGTCGTCTGTAATCGCATTCCACGAAATGTTTACGAATGACGAACCTCCCTCTGTTTCACCCGATGATGCCGTAACACCTGTGGGCTGAATCGGAGCTGTTCTGTCAACAACATATTCGTAGCAGGTAAGGTCTTTATCCTCGGTCACATTGCCGTAGCTGTCATAAACCTTTGCCCTTACAAAAACAGAACCTTCCTCATAGTTTTTGAGGTCAAGTTTGCAGTCGAATGTGCATTTTGCAGACTCGCCTGTTGCCTTTATTTCGGAAACCGTTTTCCAGCTTTCCTTATCTGTTGAAGTCTGGATTTCGATTGATTTTACTCTGTAATCATCTTCTGCTGTGAATCTGAGGTTGATTTCGGATTTGAAATAACCCGGATCGGGAGTAATTTTTGTTACCTTTGGACAAATTGTATCCTTCAAAGTTGTAACTGTGATTTCTTCCGAAGGAGTGCCTCGGTTTGAACGCTTGTCATAGCCGATTACACGGTAAACATAATCGTGTTCGGGAGTAAGACCGCTGAGGTTTACACCGAGGTTTGTGCTTGTTCTTGAAACGCTCTTCCATGCTCCGTCAGATTGTTCGCATTCAACAACAAAGTATGAAATATCATCGTCCGAAACATCGCTCCAAGAAAGTGTTGCCGTTGTGCCGTCAACTGCAATACACTTGACATTCTTGACCTGTTCGGGACCTTGATTGTCGCACATATATCTCTGTTTTGGAGAATAGGTGAAGTTGCCGACAGCGTCATAAATTTTTGCAACAACATACACAACGCCGTTCGGCATTACTGTCGTGTCGATGTTCTGCGAGTAAGAACTGCCGTTATGCTCGTCAATAAGAGTCCAGCTTTCAAGAGGAGCTTCGGGATCGGTTGAGTAGTAAAGCGCTGTTTTTGCAACGCCCACATTATCGTTGCCGACTACCGAGAACGGCTGATTGCCGTAGATGTAGTTATTTGATGCAGGAGTCATCTTGATAAACTGCGGAGGGATTGTATCATTAATCAATCCTGCCGAAACGATGTCATATCTAAGACTTTCCTGACCGTAAGCGTCCGTACCTACGATATAGTAATAATAAGTTACATTTTCTTTAACTTTTTTATCATTATAGCTTGTTGTGTCACGATTTCTGATTTCGCTCAAAAGTTCAAAATCTGTTTCGTCTTCTGCACGCTTATAAATTCTGTAGATTGCTGTGTCGTATTCTACGGAAATCTGCCACGAAAGCGAGATGTAGGTTTCCATAGGAGTTATGGTAACCTCGTCAATAGGTGCAGGGTGAGTTCTGTCAACATTCACCTTGATGTCTTTGTAGCTCTGACCGCCGTCCTTGTCTGTGAATACGAAACGGAGAGAATATTCGCCCGTTACAACATTTTGAAGCGACCAATAGCCTACATAGTCAACACCGTTTGACTGAACATTTGCATTGCAAGCAGACTTCCACTCCTTGCCGTCACGGCTGAACTGAAATTCGCCCTTACCGCCTGTTTTTGAAAGGCTGCTTTCCATTGTTGCGGTAAGCTTGATTTTGTTAAGACCGCCGATATCGGTTTTATTGTTCGGGAGGGTAATGCTCTTTACGGAAGTGCAGGCAGGAGTTACGCTGACTGTTTTTTCCTCTGAGATGACACCCTCTTTGTCAACGGCAACAACACCGTAAACATACTCTTCACCGCTCTTAAGGTTGATGTCGGTGTAGGTCTGATCTGTTGTTTCATCATACTTTGCACCGTTTTTATAGATTATGTAGTGATCAATAGCGTCATAGCCGTTCGGCTTTTTCCACGAAATTGTCACACTGTTGCTCGAAACAGCCGACGCCTTGAGGTCAACAACATAATAATTGTCACGAATAAACTTGATGTCAACATTGCTCATGCTCTTAGCATACTCATGACCGTATGTACCCTCGTAGCAATATACGGTGAGGTCTTTGTAACCTGAGAAAGCTGTTGAATCAATGCTATTTAATCCCTTACCAAGCACTAATTGTTTAAGATTGGTGTTGTAATAAAATGAATTTGAAGCAATTCTTTCAACGTCATTTCCAATATTTACATTTTCAAGTGAAGTACAATAATCAAATGCATTTGAACCGATTGTTTTAACACCTGACAATTTTACTGTTTCAAGTGAAGTACAATGCGGGAATGCATACATATTGATAGAAGCGTCCGTACCTGACAAATCAAGTTCTGTAATGGCAATGTTACAAAATGACCAATATCCAATACTTGTCAGGGCATCCCCTGTAAATTTTACAGTATTTAATTGTCTGTTTTCGTAAAAAGCATAATCTGCAATTGATTTTAATCCTCTGCCGAATTTAACGCTTTTCAAACTGCTTGCTACATACGAGCCCCTGTAACCGTTTGTATTAGCAGAAAAAGCACCGTATCCGATACTTTCCAAACTATCGGGAAATTCAATGCTTTCAAGTGATTTACATACTGTAAAAGCATAGTCACCAATAGTCTTAACCGAATTCTTTGAAAAATCGAGTTTGTTAAGTGACTGACAACTATAGAACGCATAGTTGCCGATTGATTTTACTGCATTACCAAAATCAACCGTTGTCAATACAGGACATTTGTAAAATGCGTAGTCGCATATTGTTTTTTGTACGGTATCGCTGTCCTCAAAAATAACCGTTTTAAGTGATTTACATTCTCCGAATGCACTCGCACCGATTGTCTTAACATTCTTTCCGATTGTTACTTTTGTAAGGTTTGGAGAACTGTCAAACGCAGAATTGGCAATAGTTGTAACCGTGTCGGGAACCGCAAACTCACCCGAACGATTTTTGGGATACAACACAAGTGTTGTCATATCCTTGTTGTAAAGAACACCGTCAACAACTGTGTAATTTTTGTTGTCTTCCGAAACGGTAATCCTATCAATTGAGAATGTACCATCAAATGCTGTTGTAGATATTGAAGTACAACCGCTTCCGATTGATACATTTTTTAGTGATGAACAATTTGAAAATGTATTATCATTAAGCTTTGTTACCTTATTTGGAATATCAATATTTTTTAAAGCAACACAACTTTGAAATGCGCCGCTTTCAATGGTTGTCAGATTTTCTGATAGTTCAACGGAAGTAAGTTTTCTGCAATTATAAAATGCATTCTGACCGATTGTTTTTACACCTGATAATTTGACTGTTTCAAGCGAATTGCAGTTATAGAAAGCCTCTCTATCTATAGAGGTGTCCGTACCCGACAAATCAAGTTCTGTAATGGCAATGTTACAAAAACTTTCACTACCAATACTTGTCAGAGCAACACCTGTAAATTTCACAGTATTTAATGCTCTGTTTTCGTAAAAAGCATAATCTGCAATTGATTTTAATCCGCTGCCAAACTTCACACTTTTAAGGTTACTTGCAAAATATGAACCGGTAGTTCCGTAATCGTAACATGAAAACGCACAACGACCGATACTTTCAAGGCTATCGGGAAATTCAATGCTTTCAAGTGATTTATCAATCATAAAAGCAAAACTTCCAATTGAAGTTACCGCATTACCGAAATCAACATTTGACAATGCCTGACAATTATAAAATGCATAGAGACCAATTACTTTTTTCTTAATTGTGCTGTCCTTAAATACAACATCGGTCAATGCACTGCAACTGCTAAATGCATAAGCACCTACACTTTCAACATTTGCTCCGATTGTAATTTTTGTAAGATTAGGACAACTGCTAAAAGCTCGATCGGCAATTGAAGTAACCGTATCGGGGATAACAAATTCTCCCGATTTGCTCTTAGGATACAAAATAATTGATGTCTTTTCCTTATTGAGCAATGCACCGTCAACGCTTGAATATTTTTCATTGTCCGCTGACACAGTTATTTTTTCAAGTTTTGTTGCATTATTGAATGCAGTTGCCGAAATTGTTGTACAGCTCTTACCGATTGACACACTCTTGAGCGAACTACAATTTTCAAATGTATTATTATCTATTTTTGTTACATTGTCGGGAATTTCAATACTCTGTAAATTACCGCAATTATAAAAAGCGTATGCACCTATTGTTTCCAATTCTGAACAAAGTTTAATATCATCAAGTACTGTACAATCACGAAAAGCATAGCTTCCAATTGACTTTATGCCTGATTTTAAATTTACAGTTTTTAATTTATTATAATTATTAAAAGCGTTATCACCGATGCTTACATTATCACCTGATAAATTAAGTTCTTCAAGCGCAAGATTGTCATAAAAAGCATATGAACCGATTGAAGTAAGATTATCACCTGTAAATTCAAGTTTTGAGATCTTTCTATCGTCATAGAATGCATAGTTGCCAATTGTTTTTAAACCTGTACCAAATTTTACACTTTCAAGATTACTTTCCTTATATGTTCCGCCCGTTCTGTCTGTATAAGGTGAAAAAGCAAACTGACCTATGCTTGTAAGACTGTCAGGAAACTCTAAGCTTTTAATTTTACTGCAAATAGTAAATGCATAATCCCCGATTGAAGTTACTGCATTACCGAAGTCAACCTCTGTCAGAGAACCACAGTAATAGAATGCACGCTCACAGATTTTTTTATTTGCAGTATCACTGTCCTTGAATACTACAGTAGCAAGCAAATTACATTGATTAAACGCATACGGGTTTACTGTTTCAACACCGGAACCGATAGTAATCTTTGTAAGCTTGTTACAATTTTCAAAAGCAGCTTTTTCAATTGAAGTTACTGTGTCTGGAATAACATATTCGCCTGATAAGCTTTTGGGATAACAAACAACGGCTGTTTTTTCTTTGTTATAAAGCACACCGTCAACACTCGTGTAACTTTCGTTATCTTCTGAAACATCAAATTTTACAAGATTGACATTCCTTGTGAAAGCAGACGCTGTAACAGAAGTACAACCCTTTCCGATTGTAACTGATTCAAGTCCTGTGCAATCTGTAAAAGAACCGTCAGCTATTGTTGTCACACTGTCAGAAAATATGACTGTTTTTAAAGATGTACAGCTACAAAAAGCACTTCCCTCAATAGTTGTCAGAGTATCCGACATTTCAAGATTTACAAGTTCATCACAACCGTAAAATGCACCTGACTCAATTGTATTTACACCAGACAACTTTACTGTTCTAAGCGAATTGCAGTTAGAGAAAGCAGACGTGCCGATAGAAGCATTTGCACCTGACAAATCAAGTTCTGTAATGTCAGTATTATAAAATGACCGATATCCAATACTTGTCAGAGCATCTCCTGTAAATTTCACAGTATTTAATGCTCTGTTTTCATAAAAAGCATAACTTTCAATTGATTTTAATCCGCCGCCGAATTTAACGCTTTTCAAACTGCTTGCTACATATGAGCCGTAATAACCGTCCGTATAAGCAGAAAAAGCACCATATCCGACACTTTCCAAACTATCAGGGAATTCTATACTTTCGAGTGACTTACATACTGTAAAAGCATAGTCACCAATAGTCTTAACCGAACTCTTTGAAAAATCGAGTTCGTTAAGTGACTGACAACTATAGAACGCATAGTTGCCGATTGATTCTACATACTGTCCGAAAACTACGGAGGTGATTGACTTTTCACGGAAAGCGCTGTCGGCTATCGAGGTTACTTTCTTATTGTCAATTCTGTCCGGAATGACGACATCTGCGTCGCTGCCGATGTAGCTCAGAATCTGAACCTTTGAATACTCATCAATCAGCGTGTAGGTGAAATCGTCGGTTGTGTAGGTTTCCTGTGCGCTTGCGCCTGTTTCCGAAGAAAACATTTCAGCCGCTTTTACATATGCCGTGTGAAAAACCTCACTCGGCAGGATTGTAAACACGCTGAAAACAGTCATAAACACAAGAACAAAAGAAACCGCTCTTTTGATTACTCTCTTCATGTACTTCTCTCCTAATTTTTTGTTTTTCGTAATGCCCCTTGTTCTGCCTAAATCAAGCCTTAAATTCCGTGTTCAAGCTTTATGCGCACAACAGGACAGCTTGAAACGCACATAAAAGCTTTGCATGAAAAATATGTTGTTGATTTACGGCAGTAAAAGTCATGAGATATTGCATACTTATGCTTTATATACAAAGCACTAAACCATTCCGCAAAAGAATACAATATTTCATCAGACATTACACATACAACTTAATCATAACAATTCAACACGCTAAAGTCAATGAATCTGCACATAAAATCTTAACCAATTTTTCACGCTATTTAACAACATAAGGCCGACAATATTACCAATCGACAATCTTATAACAAATGATGTACATCTTTATATTTTTCACTGTATAACTGCATTCTACAAGATAAATGACGCATAACAAACAAGATTTCAGCAAAATATTTTTGATTCGGACAAAAATAATCCGCCTCCGATCGAAATCAAAGGCGGAAAATGATTATTTATGAATTTTTTTAAATTGAAAACTTGCTTGAATCATATTGATACAGGCTGTGTTATAAAGCCTTCGCAAAGCAAATGCTTGCCGAAAAGTGAAATGACCGACAACAAGCGTCGGTCATTTTCGGGGTATATTGGGTTATAGAAGGAATATATCAATATGAATGAACGAAATAAGCATTGAATACAGACAGAAGAAAGAACTTTTCACGACTAATTTCAAAACTCCAAAACAAATTACCTAAAAACGAATCTGTTTCAATGCTTATTCCGTGGGCATCAACTTTAGCTTTATTGTACAACAAAAGAGTTTTAAATTCAATTGCATTTGCAACGGAATTAAATCTTTGATGTAAAATATCCTTTGGAATTTTTATCTAATTGTTACAAAAATAACAATCTCAACCTTTACAGAACAAAATTCGCCATCTTTTAGGTGTAATTATTGAAGCTATAAATATATATTTATATCCTTTTATTATTGCGTTTATGTCAATTTATTATGATATTATCCAAGAATTTCGTCAGAAAGTTGTTCAAGCTGAGGAATATTTTCTTCTTTCATAGCAGAACGGATTGTCACAACAGTAGGACAAATTTCAACATTTTTCATTTCTTCAAGATATGTTCTCATTGTCTTTGCTGCCGAAGGAGCCCAAGAGCCGTTTTCAACCATAGCAACCTTTCTGTTCTTGTAGCCCTTGATTTTAAGGTGGTGCAGGAAATCGTTCATTATCGGGAACACGCCGCCGTCATAGCTCGGTGCGATAACAACCATTCTGCTGAAACGGAATGCGTCCTCAATATCCTCGGCAAGGTCTGTGCGTGAAAGGTCAGCAATCGAAACCTTTTTGTCGGTTTTTGATTTGATGATTTCACAAAGCTTTTCGGCTGCCTTGGCTGTGTTGCCGTGAACCGAACAATATGCAATAAACACACCGTCGGTTTCAGGCTCATACTTGCTCCATGTATCGTAAAGACCGATGTACCAACCAAGATTTTCGTCAAGTACAGGACCGTGAAGCGGGCAGATTTTCCGAATATCAAGCTTTGCGGCTTTTTTGAGAAGATTCTGAACCTGAACACCGTACTTACCGCAGATATTGAAGTAATATCTTCTTGCCTCGCAAGCCCAATCGTCCTCCTGAGCGTCAAGTGCGCCGAATGTGCCGAAGCCGTCCGCAGAGAAAAGAACCTTTTCTGCACTTTCATATGAAACCATAACCTCAGGCCAATGAACCATGGGAGCCATTATGAATGTAAGCTTGTGCGAACCGAGTTCAAGTTCGTCACCCTCTTTGACTGTAACGGTTTTATCGGCAAAATCAAAATCCGGAAAAAACTGTGGGAGCATTGAAAAAGTCTTTGCATTACCAACAAGCTTCATTGACGGATATTTCTCGGAAACAACCTTAATATTTGACGCATGGTCGGGTTCAAGGTGGCTGATTACAAGATAATCGGGAGTTCTGCCGTTAAGCTCTCTGTCAAGATTTTCAAGCCATTCGTCAGTTTTTCTCTTGTCAACAGTATCCATAATTGCAACCTTTTCGTCAACAATAAGATATGAGTTGTAAGAAATTCCGTTGGGAACAAGATACTGACTTTCAAAAAGGTCGATTGTCTTGTCATCAACGCCAATGTATTTTATAGAATCGGAAATTTTAACCTGCATTGTATTCTCTCCTTTATAAATCTGTGTCCGTATTTATCGGAAATTTTTGTTAAGTCAATTATACTATGTTATCAAGTTGAAATCAAGATGATTAGGATAATTTAAAGACTATGCAAATTTTGTTCATGTGTCTGATTGTATATGAAATTATTTTGCTATTGATTTAAAAGAAAAGCGATGATATAATATTGTTAAAGAAAAATACAAACGGGTTGTTATTATGGAAGTAAAATATTCAAAAGCTGCACTCAAGTTCCTTGCAAAATCCGATAAAGCAACAGTTAATCGTATCAGAATTGGAATTGAGGGGTTAAAAATTAATCCTCCTAAAGGTGATATAAAATTAATGCAGGGATTTGATGACGGCAGACAACGATTAAGAATCGGTAAATACCGTATTATTTTTAAAAGGTTACTTGACGGTACTTATGAAATAATATATATTATGGATATAGGTTCTCGTGGAGATATTTATAAATGAAAGGAGTTGCCGTATATGAGTACGAAAACAGCTGAAATTGCTAAAATGATTGATATGCTTCCCGACAGTGACAAGGAACTTGCCTACGAATTGATTAAGAAACTCGTACTTGCTTGGGATCCTGACTACACAAAAGTTACCGAACAGGAGTATAAAGATATTACAGAAGCGGAAAACGGTGACTTTGTTTCCGAAGACGATATTGATTGGGATAATCTTTCAAGATATGCAAACTAAATAATTGCATTAATTTAGCGGTGGCATTGACCACCGCTTTTTATTTTAGTTTTTAATATTTTGAGTGTATGACATTTACCCACCAAAGCATGATTTTCCACTTTCAATTTTCAATTAACAAAACAGTCCCTTTCAATGCATTTGCAAATTGAAAGGGACTGTTTGTATAAATATTAAAAAGTATTAGATTTCAGATTACAAAATTACTTTCTGTTGTTTCTGTTAAAGCCGCCTCTGCGGTCATTGTGAGGTCTGCGTGGACGAGCTGCTCTTTCTGCGTCAATGTCGTTTTCGGGAACAAGACCGTCAACATCAATAAGAACCTGACGGCGAGAGAGGTTGAGTCTGCCCTTATCGTCAATTTCCATTACCTTAACACGGATAATGTCGCCTACATTAACAACATCTGTTACATTCTCTGTACGCTTAACATCAAGCTGAGAAATGTGAACAAGACCTTCCTTACCCGGAGCGATTTCAACGAAAGCACCGAAGTCCATAATACGGGTAACCTTACCGAGGTACATTGCACCCGGCTCAGGATCAACAGCGATTGTGTTGATGATTTCGATTGCACGCTTACACTTGTCGGAATCAATACCCGAAACAAATACCTGTCCGAGTTCGCCGTCTTCCTCAATGTCAACCTTAACTTCGCATTCAGCCTGAATTTCCTTGATAACCTTACCGCTCTTACCGATAACCTCGCTGATTTTGTCAGCAGGAATTGTTGTTGTGAACATCTTGGGAGCGTACTTTGAAAGCTCTTCTCTCGGCTCTGCAATAGCCTTGAGCATTACTTCATCAAGAATGTAGTTACGAGCCTTGTGAGTCTTGGCAAGAGCCTCTTTAACCATTTCGGGAGTAAGACCGCTGATTTTGAGGTCCATCTGAATAGCTGTGATACCGTCATGTGTACCTGCTACCTTAAAGTCCATATCACCGAAGAAGTCCTCAAGACCCTGAATATCAACCATTGTCATCCAACGGTCGCCCTCTGTGATAAGACCGCATGAGATGCCTGCAACAGGAGCCTTAATCGGAACACCTGCGTCCATAAGAGCAAGAGTTGAACCGCAGATAGAACCCTGTGAAGTTGAACCGTTTGAAGAAAGAACTTCCGAAACAAGGCGAAGTGCATACGGGAATTCTTCTACCGAAGGAATTACAGGAACGAGAGCTCTTTCTGCAAGAGCACCGTGACCGATTTCTCTTCTGCCCGGACCACGGCTTGGCTTTGTTTCGCCGACTGAGTAGCTTGGGAAGTTGTAGTGGTGGATATATCTCTTTTCTGTTTCACCGTCAATGCCGTCAAGGAGCTGTTTGTCGGAAACAGGACCGAGTGTTGCGATTGTGAGAACCTGAGTCTGTCCTCTTGTGAACATACCCGAACCGTGAACTCTCGGAATTACGCCAACCTCTGATGCGAGAGGACGGATATCGTCCATTCCTCTGCCGTCAACACGCTTCTGCTCATCGAGTAACCAACGGCGAACAATGAACTTCTGTGTCTTATAAAGGCACTCGTCAATGAGAGCTTCGCTTTCTGGATAAATCTCGTCAAATTTTGCGTGAACTGCCTCATAGATAGGCTTGAGTCTTTCGTCACGAATTCTCTTATCATCTGTATCAAGAGCAACCTTAACATCTTCTTCTGCAAATGCCTTGATTGCCTCAAACATATCATGGTCGGGTTCAAGACTTGCAAACTCAAACTTAGGCTTGCCGATTTCAGCCTTGATTTCCTCAATAAAGCTGATAATCTTCTGGTTAGCCTCGTGACCTGCCATAATAGCGTTGTACATATCGTCATCAGATACGCAGTTTGCACCTGCCTCGATCATAGCAATTCTTGTGCTTGTTGAGGCAACTGTTGTTGCCATCTGAGAAATCTTTCTCTGCTCCTCTGTCGGGTTAATGATGTACTCACCGTCAATCATACCTACAGAACAACCCGAGATAGGTCCGTTCCACGGAACATCAGAAATTGAAATTGCGATTGAAGCACCGATCATGGCAACAATTTCAGGCTGACAGTCGGGATCAACGCTCATAACCGTACAAACGATTGAAACATCGTTTCTCATGCTCTTGTCAAAAAGAGGACGGATAGGACGGTCGATTACACGGCTTGTGAGGATAGCCTTTTCCGAAGGTCTGCCCTCTCTCTTGAGGTAAGAACCGGGGATTTTGCCTACTGCGTACATCTTTTCTTCATAGTCAACCGAAAGCGGGAAGAAATCAACGCCCTCTCTTGGCTTTTCTGATGCTGTAACAGCAACATGAACTGTTGTGTCGCCGTAGTGAACAAGACACGCACCGTTTGCAAGCTGTGTCATCTTGCCTGTTTCAACCTTTAAAGGTCTGCCGGCAAATTCTGTTTCAAATACTCTGTATTTGTCGAATGTCATAAGTCGATTCATTTTAGTAAAATCCTTTCCGAAACATAAGTTTCACATTTTAAATAAAGTTCAAATTTATTCAAACGGGATTTTACGCCGATTTAGCAATAAAACCATTAAACAAAACTGACAAACACACAAAAGCATATGTTATTTAATCGTTTTACCGCTAAAAAACAGCAAATAAAAATCCCGCAGAAAATCGAATTTAGGGCAAGCTTTCGCTTGCCCTTGTGTACTTAAAAAATTACTTACGGATACCGAGTCTTGCAATGATAGAACGATATCTCTCAATGTCTACCTTTGTGAGGTAAGCGAGAAGGCTTCTTCTCTGACCAACCATCTTGAGAAGACCTCTTCTGCTGTGGTGATCCTTCTTGTGAACCTTGAGGTGCTCGGTAAGGTCATTGATTCTCTTTGTAAGAAGAGCAATCTGAACCTCCGGAGAACCTGTGTCGCCTTCGTGAGTTGCGTACTCAGCCATGATAGCCTGCTTTTCTTCTTTAAGCATTAAAAATTCCACCTTTCAAAAATAGTCGCCAACATCTCAGGGCAGGGCTGTGAAAATCCGACAAACGGCATACTCCCTGTTCCGAGACACGGTCATCTGTTTTATATTATCACAATCACAGTCAAAAGTAAAGTGTTTTTTACAAAATCTTCTTTGCTTTTTCATTGTAGAGCATATCTATATATTCACAAATTTTCTTCTGATCTTCTTTAGACATTGAGCGATATCTTGCAATGATTGCTCTTTCGGAAAGAGTCAGTACATTGAACGTCATGTCACCGTCGGCAACTCTTCTTTCAAAATAATCTCTGTTGTCAAGAATTGCGTTATAATCGATACCGAACATTTTAACGATTTTTCCGAGAAGCTCGTGGCTTGGTTCAGAAACTCCCGTTTCATATTTTGTATAAGTTGTTCTGTTTATCTTTAATGCGTCCGCAACCTGCTGTTGGGTAAGTCCGCACTGAATTCTGTAATAACGCATTCTGAGTCCTACCGAAGCGTCGATATTACTGCACTTTCTTTTGGGCATCTTCTGCACATCCTATCACATAAAAGTATTTCCGCTTTGCACACTGCGATTCAATTATAATACTTTTAAATAAAATATTCCACAAATGTGATAACACTTCACTAAACAAAAATCGGCATGATTTTTGTGCATTATTTTGTATTCATAAATATTTTTTTGATGAATTATACCTGCATCTATTATTATTGATTCGTAAAACTTTTATGCCTCTCTTCCGGTTTTTGTAAACCTCTTTTTCTAATTTGGTATTGAAATCTTTAAATTTTTGATGTATAATCAGGTAGCAGAAGTTAGTGTGTATGTTTTTATGCAATTTCTGCGTTCTGTATTTTTGCTTTATTACAGCCGAACAACCGATAAATTAAATGCTGGAGTAGCGCAGTTGGTAGCGCAACTGATTCGTAATCAGTAGGTCGAGGGTTCAAGTCCCTTCTTCAGCTCCATAACAAAAACCGCATCAGAAAGCCGTTTTCAGGCTATTTGGTGCGGTTTTTATTTGTTTATTTTTACCGTAAAACATTGCGAAATATCGCATAATATTGCTTAAATATTAGTCAAATGTCAGTCAAAAAGCAGCAATCACATCAATCACACATATATACCTAACACATTATGCATATAAAACTAAAAGCACCCTGCATTCTGCAAAGTGCTTTAATAATTACTCTTTCGTATTCGTTTTAGCCGGATTTTTAATCATTCTGCCGTTGACGAAGATGTAATCATCATCGGAGTTTGCGTTTTCGACTGCTTCGGTTTCACGCTGAACTTCTTCTTCCGTAAGGACATACTGCACATTATCACCTGTGAAGTAGCCGACAGACTCCTGCACACCTTTTGCGATTACGGATACTATTATATAGGTTGCAATCATCGGGTAGAAAATTACCGAGAGAGCAACTGCAACAACAAGCATTGCGCCCTTTGTATAGATTACTGCGAGGAATACTGCGAATGAAACTATTACGACAAGCACAAGTGCTACAATATTTCTGAGAATTTTACCGAAAATCAACAGGAGTGAATTTTTATAAATGTCACGGAGTCTGAGGTCATAGGTAATTGTTAGCATGGGTACATAGAACAGCATAATCAGCATTGCAATTGAGAACACTATATATATGGTAAAGACAGAGCCGTAGACTATGTCTGTCTGAGCAAGTGTTCCGTAATAGAGAATTGCAAAAAACGAACATGCTACTATGAGGTAGGCGACAAATCCGTTGAAGATTGATTTTTTCAGATTTTCACGAAATGCCTGTACAAAAGTTTTGAAAACATTTACATCCTCTTTTTCAACCGAAATTTTGCGGATTACCATTACAAGTCCGGAATAGAACGGCATTGCGGGAATTATACCCAAGCTCCATAATATTACATTGTTGAATCCGGACAGAAAGCTTATGAGAATGAATATTCCGGAAAATACAGCAAACGGAATTGAGTACATCAATCCCGCAAATAACAGCTTAGGAAATCGGGTGAAGAATCGTGCAAGTGATGATTGATTGAAATTTTTCATAATTGCTAAATTAACCTTCTTAAAAAACAAATTTGACATAATCTTAGCACAAAACGCTTGTCATTTTCAATAGAATGACCATATTTGACAGGTTACAATATTGTAACTTTAATGTTACTTTAATATTTCTTATTTGACAAATAAGTCAAAAAACTCAGAAAATATGCGGTTGTTTTTTGTTTGATTTTGAAATTACATTTGGTCAATACCTTCGTTTTGACTAATCACAGAGAAATTTTTTAAAAAAATCTATTGTATTTTCATAAATAGTGTGTTATGATTGTGGCAATAGAGAGAACACAGAATGTTGTTCTCTCGCCAATATCCGGGTTTAGCGGATAAATATTTTTAATTAAGGTGAAAGCTATGAAAAAATCAACACTCAAAAGAGCTGCAGCTCTTGCAGTTGCAGGTATGATGACTGCTACTGCTCTTGCAGGCTGCGGCGGTTCTTCATCATCAGGTTCATCAAAAGATGATTCAAAAAATGCAGCAGGCAACGCAAAAAACGGTAAAGTTTACTATCTTAACTTTAAGCCTGAGCAGGACAAGGATTGGCAGGCTCTTGCTAAGAAGTACACGGACGAAACAGGTGTTGAGGTAACTGTTAAGACAGCTGCCGAGGGTACTTATGAGTCAACACTTACAGCAGAGATGGACAAGGACAACGCTCCTACACTCTTCCAGGTTAACGGTCCTGTAGGTCTTGCTAACTGGAAAGACTATTGTGCAGACCTCAGCTCATCAGAAATTTATAATCAGCTTACTTCAAAGGATTATGCGCTTGAAGAAGACGGCAAGGTTTACGGTATTGCTTATGTAATTGAAACATACGGCATTATCTACAACAAGACTCTTCTCCAGAAGTATTGCGATTCTGACTTTGCTTCGGTTAAGAAAATTGAGGACATCAACAGCTTTGAGAAGTTAAAGACTGTTGCCGATGAAATCCAGAAGAATAAGGATAAGCTCGGCGTTAAGGGTGCGTTCACATCAGCAGGTATGGATTCTTCATCTGACTGGAGATTCAAAACTCACCTTGCTAACCTTCCTATCTACTTTGAGTACAAGGATAAGGGCATCAAATCAACAGACGCTATCGAGGGTAAATACCTTGAAAACTATAAGAACATTTGGGATCTCTACATCACAGATTCAACATGTGATCCTGCAGACCTCGCAAGCAAGAAGGGTACAGACGCTGAAACTGAGTTCACATCAGGCGAAGCAGTATTCTTCCAGAACGGTAGCTGGGAATATTCAATAGTTACCAAGGCAGGTATGAAGGACGACGAACTCGGCATGCTCCCGATTTACATCGGCGCAGGCGATGAAGCTAATCAGGGTCTTTGCACAGGTTCAGAGAACTACTGGTGTGTAAACAACAAGGCAAGTGCTGACGATCAGGCAGCTACTCTTGAATTCTTGAACTGGTGTGTAACAAACAAAACAGGTACATCTGCTCTTGCTGACGATATGGGATTTGTAATTCCTTTCAAGAATGCTAAGGAAGCAACCAATGTATTTGTTAAGATTGATAACGAGCTCACAGCAGCAGGCAAAACTCCGGTAAGCTGGAACTTCACAACAATGCCAAGTGAAGATTGGAAAAACGGTGTTGGCACAGCTCTTACACAGTATGCAGCAGGTACAGGTGACTGGGACGCTGTTAAGACTGCATTTGTACAGGGTTGGAAAACAGAATATGCAAAGGCTAACGGCTGATTGTAAAATTTCTGTTTTAATTTAACAGGTTCGGTAGGGGGGCGGCATTCCGCCCCCCTTTCTTATGAACGGAAAGGCAAAATATTATGTTTAGAAAACCTAAAAGAAAAATTTATTTTCTGATATTTGTTCTTCCCACTCTGGCTGCTTTCCTTATAGGTTTTGTATATCCGTTCTTTAACGGCATTTACCTTTCATTCTGTAAATTCAGAACAACAAGCGACGCAGTATTCATTGGGTTCGGAAACTATGTCAAAGCCTTTCAGAATGAGGGCTTTTTACATTCATTCTGGTTTACGGTACTGTTTGTTATAGTATCGGTTATACTCATTAACCTCATTGCGTTTTTTGTGGCGTATGCACTCACGCTCGGAATCAGGGGCTCAAATGTATTCAGAACTGTTTTCTTTGTTCCTAACCTTGTAGGCGGTATCATTCTCGGCTACATCTGGCAGTACATTTTTAACGGTATTCTTCAGTATTACGGAACAAACCTTGCGCTTAACGCAAACTTCGGCTTCTGGGGACTTGTAATTCTTATGTGCTGGCAACAGGCAGGTTATATGATGATTATTTACATTGCCGGTTTCCAGAGCGTACCTCATGATCTTTATGAGGCGGCTAAAATTGACGGCGCAGGCAAAAAACAGTTGCTTACAAATGTAACATTGCCAATGATGATGCCTTCCATCACAATCTGCACATTCCTTACACTTACAAACTCATTTAAGCTGTTCGACCAGAACCTTGCCCTCACAGGCGGTGCTCCGGGTATTGTATCACAGGGAAGCGGTACAATGGTTTATCAGACGGAAATGATGGCTCTCAATATTTACAATACATTCTATGCAAACCAGAATTCTCGTGGCGTAGGTCAGGCTGAGGGCGTTATCTTCTTCGTAATTGTTGTTATCATTGCCCTTATTCAGCTTTACTTCACAAGAAGAAAGGAGGTTCAGCAGTAATGGCAAAAGTTGCAGCAAAGGCTAAGGATAGGCCTGTAAAGAAAAAACAAACCGTAGGAATGAAAATTTTAACAATCCTCTTCTCTATTGTGTCAGTATTCTATGTTGCTCCCGTTTTCATTGTACTGATGAACTCCTTTAAGAGCAATGCGGCAATCAGCCGTGCAATCTTTGAATTTCCGAATGCAGACAGTTTTCAGGGCTTTCAAAGCTATATGACAGGTATGTTCCACGGCAACTATCCGTTCTGGAAGTCAATTGTATGGAGCTTCTTCATTACAATCGGCGGTGTTGTGCTTATTCTTTTCTGCACATCAATGTGTGCGTGGTACTTGCAGCGTTCAAATTCTCGTATATGCAAAATCATCTACTATTTCTGCATTTTCTCAATGGTTATTCCTTTCCAGATGGTAATGTTTACCCTCTCAAAGACAGCCGACAGTCTCAAGCTTACAACTCCGTGGGGTATTTTGATTATATACCTCGGGTTCGGAGCAGGACTTGCGGTATTTATGTTCTCGGGATTTGTTAAATCAATTCCTGTTGAAATTGAGGAAGCCGCAGATGTTGACGGAGCAGGTCCTTTGAGAACATTCTTCGGTATTGTTCTTCCGATTATGAAACCTACTTTTATTTCGGTTGCAATACTTGAAACAATGTGGATTTGGAACGACTACCTTCTCCCCTATCTTATTCTTGATATGGATTACAAAACTATTCCGATTCACATTCAGTATCTTAACGGCAGTTACGGTCATACGGACACAAGTGCTATTATGGCGCTTATCGTTCTGAGCATCGTTCCGATTATTATTTTCTACTTTGCATGTCAGAAATACATCATCGAGGGTGTTGTTTCAGGTGCTGTAAAAGGTTAATCTTTCTTTCATTTTATTTTCAAAAGACGGCTGTGTACATTATGCTACACAGCCGTTTTTTTCTCTTGTGTTTTTTCTCTCGTGTTTTTTTCTCTCGTGTAGACAGTTTGTATAATGCCAAACAAATTATCTACACGAACAGGGTACGGCGGCTCGCCGTGCGGGCGGATAATATCCGCCTCTACATTTAAACGCAACTTCTATATATACAAAAACAATCGGGCGACAATGATTTGCATTTTGCAAACTGTATGCCCGACCACAATTTTACATTTTCAATTTTCAACTTTCAATTTTAAAAAAACTTCCGCTCGGGCATAATATGTTTTTGATATTACAAACTATCTACACGAATTGGGTATGGCGGCTCGCCGCGTAGGATTGTTCTTTAATAGAATTATACTGCATACAAAAAATCGGGCAATCGCGATGACTGCCCGACATGCGGAAATTTTATGCGTTAACTTTTACCGTAAAAATCAGATTGACTGAAGAACAGGCTCACCGTTTTCGGCTGTAAGGTGCATTGCAGTAACACCGCCTGCACCTGCCTCAATCATTGCGTTTGCAATTTTCTCCTCAACCTCTCTGCGAATTGTGTTTCTGAGGTCACGAGCACCGCTTGCACCGTTGCATGACTTTTCTGCAAGGAGCTGACAAACCTTTTCGTCAAATGTGAATTTGATGTGCTTTTCCTCAAGAGTCGGTACATACTCAGAGAGCATAAGGTCTGCAATCTTTACAAAATCGTCCTTTTTAAGGCTGTTGAATACGATAACCTCATCAACTCTTGCGATAAATTCAGGACGGAGGAACTCGGAAAGTGCCTTCATAACCTTTTCTTTTGAGGCATCTTCTTCAGTCTTGCCAAAGCCTAATGCGCTGTCCTTTGATGCAGAACCGGCATTTGATGTCATAATGATAACAGTATTTTCAAAGTTTACTGTTCTGCCGTGAGCGTCTGTAACTCTGCCCTCGTCAAGAATTTGAAGCAAAATATTGAGAACATCGGGATGAGCCTTTTCAATTTCATCAAAGAGGAGAACCGAATAAGGTCTGCGGCGAACTTTCTCCGTTACCTGTCCTGCCTCATCGTAACCGACATATCCGGGCGGTGAACCGATAATTTTAGAAACCGAATGTTTCTCCATAAATTCACTCATATCAAGTCTGATGAGAGTTTCGGGGGTATCGAAAAGTTCCTTGCTGAGAACCTTTACAAGCTCTGTTTTGCCGACGCCTGTAGGGCCTACAAAGATGAACGATGCAGGTCTGCGGCGAGGTGAAATCTGAACTCTGCTTCTTCTGATTGCAGATGCAAGAGCCTTTACAGCCTCGTCCTGACCGATAATTTTCTTTTTAAGCTCGTTCTCAAGGTCGGCAAGCTTTGAAAGCTCGTTTTCCTTGATTCTTGATGCGGGGATGCCTGTCCAGAGTTCGATTACCTTGGCGATATCCTCCTCTGTAACCTTTGAAACGAGAGTTTCGGGATCAATTTCTTTAAGGTCGCTGTCAATTCTTGCAAGGCTTGTGTTGACCTCGGCAAGCTGTTCATAGTTTACCTCATCGGCATTTGTAAGAGCGTCCTTTCTGACAAGAAGCTTCTGTCTTTCGTCCTCAAGCTTATCGTGACGCTCCATGTTTTTATTGCGGAGAGCGGCACAGGCACAGCTTTCATCAAGAAGATCGATTGCTTTGTCGGGAAGAAAACGGTCTGTTATGTATCTTTCGGAAAGGACAACCGTCTTGCGAACGATATCATCGTCAACAATTACACGGTGATGTGCCTCATAATAGCCTTTTACGCCTGCGATAACATCAATTGACTGAGCAATTGTAGGCTCACCGACCTTTACGGGCTGAAATCTTCTTTCAAGAGCAGAATCCTTTTCGATATATTTTCTGTATTCGTTGAATGTTGTAGCACCGATGACCTGAACCTCGCCCCTTGAAAGAGCCGGCTTGAGGATATTTGCGGCATTCATTGTACCCTCGTTGTCACCTGTGCCGACAAGGCTGTGAACCTCATCAATAAAGAGAATTATGTTGCCGTTCTCCTTGATTTCGGAAACAAGTCCTTTGATTCTGCTTTCAAACTGGCCTCTGAACTGAGTACCTGCAACAAGTGAGGTGAGGTCAAGAAGCTGAATTTCCTTGTTTTTAAGTCTTTGAGGAACATTTCCTGCGGCAATGCGGAGAGCAAGCCCCTCTGCAATAGCGGTTTTACCTACACCGGGTTCACCGATAAGGCAAGGATTGTTCTTTGTTCTTCTTGAAAGAATCTGAATTACACGCTCAATCTCGCTGTCTCTGCCGACAATGCGGTCGATTTTGCCCTCTCTCGCCTTGCGTGTTAGGTCTTCACAGTAAAGATTGATGTGCTTTCTGTTCTTTTCTTTTTTCTCTTTTTTGCCCTTTTTATTATTATCCTGATTTGTCGCATTGTTGTTCTGTCCGCCGAACATACTGTTGAAAAATGCAGGGAATGCAGGTGCACCGTGAGAGAAGTCATCATCCTCGCTGCCGTCACCGTCTTTAACAAAATCGCCCATCTGCTCGGCAAGGTTATCCGCACCAAGCTGTTCCATAAGCTGCGACATATCGCCGTCACCCATACTGTTCATGAGGGTGTTCATCTGATCCTGAACATTTTCAAGGTCCTCATCCGAGATACCCATTTTGCTGATAAGATCCTCAACCGGCTTGATTCCAAGCTCTTTTGCACAGGTAAGGCAATAACCTGCCGTCGGGGCATCTTTGGAATTATTATTTGAAACGAAAACAACCGCAGGCCGTTTTCCGCATCTTGTACAAAGCATAGCATACTCCTTTTTAGGACACCAAATTGCACATTTGCTGTCATGGTAATATAAGAATTATACAACTGTTTAACAAATAATTCAATATTTATTTGTCGGAATTTATTTATTTTTAATGTCAGCTGTCTTTTTAAGTGATTCGTTGTACTCCTTAATCATTGCAAAATAGATTTTGCCGTAACGATACAAAGCGTATAGCATGGATGCGGCTGTAACCGAAAGCAATATCAGATCAAGCACCATATTTTCGTAGGCAAAAAAGGCCTTGAGAAATACGATAAGACATACGGAAAAGTAGAAAATGATTGTTCCGACCTTTCCGTACCAGTTTGCAGAAGGCGGAGTGAGTCTTTTTTTGATTAAATCAGCACCGCCGATGAGCATAATAAGGTCTTTGACCAGAAGTGTTACAAGAATCGGAAGAACCATAGGCACATAAATCACCATACAGATAACAACCGCAAAAAGCGTTACCTTGTCTGCAATGGGATCAAGGATTTTTCCGAGAGGAGTTACCTGATTGAGTTTTCTGGCAGCCATTCCGTCAAAGCAATCGGAAAGCCCCGATAAACCTATACATATTGCCGCATATATATACTGTTCCGCAAGGAAAAAATATACAAACGGGATTATAAGCACAAATCTTACATAAGTGATAATATTAGGTATAGTAACCAAATCGGATGTTTTAAAGCTCCACACATCTTTTTCTTTTTCCATTACTGTTCCCTCCTGTTTCTTCATTCAGACTGCAACGCTGAAAAATTTAAAAACAGCACCCGAAATCATCGGGTTATTAAGCATTTCGGGATTTGAAAACTCAAGCACTCCCGAAAAGATATTAACGGCAAAAAATACAAGGATTGCCGCCTCTGCAAGTCCCAACACACCGCCGAGAAGCTTATTAATCTGTTTCACCACGGGTATTTTAAACACTCTTGCAAGTTTTTTGACAAGAATTTTTATAATTATAAAGATAATTATTGATATAACTACACCGATAACCAAGCGGAACATTCCTGTGATAACCGGCTGAATAAGATTTTCCACCGAAGCTGACACCGCCGCTGCGGCAGAGTTCGGAACCTGAAAATCGTTTGTATAGACACTTGAATCCAATCCGAAAATTGAAAGGAAGAATCCGAGCATTCCCATAACCCAGTTTGGCAAAGCCGAAAAACTGTTTGCAATGGCTGAGTTGATGCCCTGAGTGTCAATCATTTGTTGCAGATTTGTTGTTAAGGTCTGCTGAACAAATGCCGTATAAACCCACGATGCAAGAAAATTTGAAATGTGATATGCAAGAAAGCCCGTGAGAGCCACACCTGCAACATTGAGAATTGTAATTGCTATGCCACGCTTGAAATCAATAAAAAACAAAAGCGCAAACACGGCAATAATAATTATATCTGCAACCAAATTTATTACTCCTGTTTTGAAGTTTGAGCGGTATCGTCGCTCGATACACTGTCAAGGTCAATAAACCTAATTTGATTTACGCTGAGAATGTAAGCGGTGTAGTCCGAGGCAAGCACAATCTTTTTTGAACCAGTTCCCGAATTTGTCGAATAAAGCAAATCGCCATTTTGATTATAACCGTAAACAACATTTCCGTCAAGGATTGCAACCGTACCCTTGTAGACAGAAAGCGAATCGGCTTTGTGTTCGGTATTTATTGTGTACTGTGCCTCACCGTTGCTGTTATAGCTTATGAGAGCAACACTTCTTCCGTCACCGCTCCTTGAAAGAGCCATTGTATAGGTTGATGTATCTGTGTTAAAGCAGTAATTTGAAAGAGTTTTGTCCTCATAGCTTACTGTTTTGTAATTCTTTTCACCTTTTTTAACAATATAGCTTGCCTGTGAGCCCACAAGAACCGCCGTATCTGAGGTCAGATACTTGCAATCAAGCACGCTGTCACCCGAAATTTTGTAGGTTGAAACAGGCTTTTCCTGTGAAAAATCAAGCACATAAACGCCCGTTACCGCTGAACCCTTATCACTTGACACACCTGTGGCAACGCAACCGGAGCCGTCCTTGTTAATTGCTACCGATGTTATATAATACTCTGAAAAAGAATATTTGTAAATTCTGTTATTATTTTTGCTGTAGGCATACAGCGTTGTAAGATAACCGTTGTCCTCGGTAACAAGACAGTATGTACCGTTTGAGGCAACATCACCTGTGTATATTTTATTTTCGGCATTGCCTGAGTAAAGCGTTTCGTCAAAACTGCTTATCTCATAGCTTGAACTGCCGATTCCGTATGTGAGAAATCTGTTTTCATTGTTTTTCATTACGGGATTTGAATGTGTGAGCTGAAGTCGTGCAACCTCTGTACCCGAATTTGTAAGGGTTACGAACGAGGTGTCCGACGCATACACGGCATGTCCCTGTGACACTGCAAAGTTGCCCGATGAAACCTCGGAACCGATAATGTCAACGGGATAGCCGTGACCGGCATTTCCGAGTACATCATAAGTCCACCAGTTTGAGATGTTCTCCCATGTGAGCTTGTCACGGTTTGCAAAGGCAAAAACTATAAGTCCTGCCGCAATGGCAATACACGCACCGAGTACGATTTTCTTGACAGCTTGCGGCGACATTTCGGTTTTTTCCTGTTCATAATCGTCAAGAGGCATATCCTCATAGCTCATTACATCTCTGTCGGTTTTATGTGTCTTTCGTTTTGAATAATGTCCTTTAAATTTTTTAAACATCAGCGTTCACTCCTTTTTTGTGAACTGTTGTCATTTTCATAATTCACACGATTCAGGTACAATCCGCAAGCCTGTGCGGTGGGACCCGAATATTTTCTGTTTTTCTTTTCTATAATGGAGGGAATTTCATCGGGAGCAATTTTACCCTGCTGAATCCTGAGAAGTGTTCCCACCATAATACGAACCATATTATACAAAAAGCCGTCAGCCTCAACCTTCATTGTAACAAGGTCGCCCTCACGGGTTACCGAAAAGGCTTTTACATTTCTGGTCATATCCCCTTTTTCACGGTTATCAAGCGTGCAAAAGGAAGTGAAATCGTGTCTGCCGACATATGCCTGAGCGGCTTTGTCGAGCAGATTTTCGTCAATTTTGTATCTGTAATGAAGTGCGTATCCGTCAAGAAACGGATTTCGCACCTCGCTGTTCCAGATTTTGTAGATATATTCCTTGCTTGTGCAGGAATAGCGGGCGTGAAAATCGGGTGCAACCTCTTTGCAGTCAAGAACCGCAATGCTTAGCGGCAGCCAGCGGTTAAGCGCCGCCTTGAGCCTTTCGGGCTTTATGGGATGCTCTGTTTTAAGGCTGATGCAGTACATATTTGCATGAACTCCGCTGTCTGTGCGACTGCATCCCTTTACATCAAAGTCATTGCCGATAATCTTTGAAAGAGCAGTTTGAAAAGCCTCCTGAACCGTCATTGCGTTCTGCTGAATCTGCCAGCCGTGGAACTCTTTTCCGTCATATGAAATTGTGAGAAGAAGATTTCTTAAACTGCCGCAGGCAGGAATATGTTGCATAAAATCACTCCGCCGATTAGAAGTGCGACCATTACAAAAGATACATAGTCACGCTTTGCCATATGAATAGTTTTCATTCGTGTTCTTCCTGTTCCGCCACGGTAGCAACGGCACTCCATAGCTGTTGCAAGCTCATAGGCTCTTCTGAATGCCGAAACAAAAAGCGGAATAAGAATAGGGATAAACGCCTTTACCCTCTGAATAATATTACCCGACTCCATATCGGCACCTCGTGCCTTTTGAGCCTGAGTAATTTTGTCGGTTTCTTCAAGAAGTGTGGGAACAAATCTTAAAGCAAGCGACATCATCATTGCAATCTCGTGAACGGGAAAGTGCAGTTTTGCAAGCGGCTTCATCAGTCTTTCGATTGCGTCCGTAAGCTCTGTCGGAGAGGTTGTGAATGTAAGACAGGAGCTTGCAAGGATAAGACATATGATTCTTACCGAAACAAAAATTGCTCTGTTAATGCCGTTTAAGGTAATTTTGAAAATTCCCCATTGTACAAGCGGATCACCCGAACCGTAGAACACATTGAGAATTGAGGTTACTATTATAATAAATATAATTACTTTCATGCTTTTGAAATAGAACTTTGCAGGCACCTTGCTTGCCGCAACAAAAAGTGCGGTAAAAAGCACAACAAGCGCAAGCGAAGCATAATTAAAAGTACAGAAAATAATTACGAGAAATCCGACAAGCATAATCAGCTTTGCACGGGGATCACATTTGTGGATTACGCTGTTCGCAGGAAAATACTGACCGAACGCAACATCTCTTACCATATTTTACCCTCCTTGTCAAGCAGTGAGGAAATACAGTCCATTGCCTCATCAACAGTAAGTATTCCTTCGGGAACATTAAAACCTTTTTCACGCAGTTCAAGCATAATCTTTGTTATCTGCGGTACTCGAAGTCCTATTTTTTCAAGCTCTCGTCCCTTTGAGAAAACTTCTTTTGTCTTATCAAACATAACGAGGTTTGACTTGTTCATAACGATTATCTTATCGGCAACCCTTGCAATGTCTTCCATGCTGTGGGATACAAGGATAACGGTGTTTTTGCGTTCCTTGTGATACTGCACAATCTGGCTCAACAGCACATCTCTGCCCATAGGATCAAGACCTGCGGTTGGTTCGTCAAGAACGAGAACCTCGGGATTCATTGCTATAACGCCTGCAATTGCCGCCCTTCTCTTTTCACCGCCCGAAAGGTCGAACGGAGATTTTTCGAGAAGTTCATCTTTAAGTCCGGTAAATCTTGCGGCGTCATTTACCGCTTTTTCAAGCTCTGCACCGCTCTTGCCCATATTCGTAGGGCCGAATGCGATGTCCTTGGCAACGGTTTCTTCAAAAAGCTGATATTCGGGATACTGAAATACCATTCCGACTTTGAAACGGATTTTTCTGATATCCTTGGGATTTGCCCAGATATCCTCGCCGTCAAGAAGGACCTGTCCCGAAGTTGGTTTCATAAGTCCGTTGAGCATTTGAACAAGTGTTGACTTGCCCGAGCCCGTGTGTCCCATAATGCCGATAAACTCGCCTTTTTCAATTGAAAGGCTCAAATTATTGACAGCGGTTTTCTCAAACGGAGTGCCTGTTCCGTAAACATAGCTTAAATTTTTCAGTTCAAGCACCTTGCTCATGACAGCACCTCCTCAAGCATTTTTACACATTGCTCTGCATTGAGAGGAAGTTTGTCAAATTTCACTCCGCACCCCCTGAGTCTGTATGCAAGCTCTGTTGCCTGCGGAACATCAAGACGGTGCTTTTTGAGCAACTCCGCCTGTGAAAAAACATCTTCGGGCGTACCCTGAGTGAGGATTTTTCCTGCGTCCATAACGACAACTCTGTCGGCAAGGACTGCCTCTTCCATATAGTGTGTGATGAGGACAACCGTCATATTCTTTTCACGGTTGAGTTTTAAAAGCGTTGTCATTACCTCGTCACGGCCGTTAGGGTCAAGCATTGCCGTGGGTTCGTCAAGAACTATGCATTGCGGCTGCATTGCAAGAATTCCCGCAATTGCAATACGCTGTTTCTGACCACCCGAAAGCTTGAACGGAGCGTGTTCACGGTAATCGTACATATCAACGGCTTTGAGGGCATCATCAACCCTCTGTCGGATCTCCTTTGGCGGTATTCCGAGGTTTTCGGGGCCAAAAGCAACATCTTCCTCAACAACGCTTGCAACAAGCTGGTTGTCGGGATTTTGAAGTACAAGTCCCACTTTTTCTCTTATGTCATATGTCTTGTTTTCATCTGATGTGTCATCTCCGTCAACATACACTTTGCCCTTATCCGGCAATAGCATTGCGTTGAGATGTTTTGCAACAGTTGACTTTCCGCATCCGTTGTGACCGAGAAGGGCAACAAATTCACCCTTTTCGATATTGAGAGAAACACCGTCAACCGCATTTTTGTACGGCTGACCGCTTTCAATGTCGGAATATGAAAAGCTGATGTTGTCAAGTGAAATAAAGCTCATTTATTATTTCTCCCATATTGCGGTTGAGCCGCACGGCAATACAAGTCCCGTGTCGCTCACCTTCAGTCCTATTTCATCGCTTGATACTTTTCCGCCGAAGTCCTTCTGCAAAAGAACTCCGAGCAAATACTCCATTACAGCGGGAGAAAGTCCCGTTGTGTAGGAATTGAGAATGAAAAACAGCGGATTGTCTGAGAGAACCTGTTTGCACAGGGTTACGAGTGAATAAAGCTGTTCTTCAAGTTTCCAGACCTCACCGCCCGGACCTCTGCCGTATGACGGAGGATCCATGATGATTCCGTCATACCTGTTGCCACGGCGGATTTCACGCTGTACAAATTTCACGCAATCGTCAACGAGCCAACGGACAGGTCTGTCGGCAATACCGCTTGATGCGGCATTTTCCTTTGCCCACTGAACCATGCCCTTTGATGCGTCAACATGGCAAACGGTTGCACCTGCGTTCATACACGCAAGAGTTGCACATCCTGTGTAACCAAAAAGGTTGAGAATTTTAAGCGGTCTGTTTTCGTTTTTAATTTTTTCTGCGGCAAAATCCCAATTAACTGCCTGTTCGGGGAACACACCCGTGTGCTTGAATCCCATAGGCTTGATGTTGAAAACGAGGTCGCCGTAATTTACAGTCCAGCGGTCGGGAACTTTTTTGTACTGCTCCCAACTTCCTCCGCCACGATTTGAGCGGTGGTAACGGGCATGTGCCGAATACCAAAGAGGATTTTTCTTTTCGCTTGACCAGATAATCTGCGGATCGGGACGGATAAGGATTATATCTCCCCATCTTTCAAGTCTTTCCCCGTCAGAGGTATCTATAAGTTCATAATCTTTCCATTTATCAGATAATCGCATTATGCAAGTCTTTCCCTTACTACCTGTGCGGCTTCTTCCGCAAGGTTCTGAATTTCTTCGAGGTTTTCGCCCTCGAGCATTACTCTTACGAGAGGTTCTGTTCCCGACACACGAACAAGGATTCTGCCTCTGTCACCGAGGATTTCACTAACTCTTTCGATTTCAGCCTTGATTTCCCTGTCTGTATAGAATGAGAGCTTGCCCTCTCTGCTGACCTTTACATTAATGAGCACCTGCGGCAAACGCTCCATAATCTTTGCAAGCTGACTGAGCTTTTCGCCTGTTCTCTTCATAATGCTGAGAATCATTGCACCTGAAAGCTGACCGTCGCCTGTTGTTGCATAGTCAAGCAAAATGATGTGACCGCTCTGCTCGCCGCCGATATTGTAGCCCTCCTGCATCATAGCCTCAAGAACATATCTGTCGCCAACCTTTGTTGAAACAAAGTGCATATCGTTTTCTTCGCAAAACTTGTTAAAGCCCATGTTTGTCATAATTGTTCCGACAACGGCATTCTTTTTGAGTACGCCTCTCTGCTTCATATCATTTGCACAGATTGCAATAAGGTAATCGCCGTCAACAAGGTTTCCGCTTTCGTCAACCGCAAGACATCTGTCGGCGTCACCGTCAAATGCAAGACCGCATGAAAGCTTGTGTTCACGAACATACTTCTGCAATTTGCTCATATGAGTTGAACCGCAGTCACGGTTGATGTTCACACCGTCAGGCTCGTCAAAAAGCATATGAACCTTTGCACCAAGCTTTGTGAAAAGCTTTTCGGCTGTTCTTGAAGAAGAACCGTTTGAGCAGTCAAGTGCGATTTCCATACCCTCAAAGTCGCAGTCAACTGCCGAAACAAGGTGGTCAATATACAAATCAGCCGCCTCTGTATCATATGTTACTCTGCCGATATTTTCATCTGTTGCGGATGCATACGGAACAACATGGTCAAGTACGATTTCTTCAATTCTGTTTTCGAGGGCATCGGGAAGCTTGCATCCATCAGAACTGAAAATTTTGATACCGTTAAATTCAAACGGGTTGTGTGATGCGGAAATCATAATACCTGCATCGGCATTGTATTTGCCTACAAGATAAGCAACCGCAGGAGTAGGAACTACCCCGAGAATGTGAACATTTGCACCTACCGAGCAAAGTCCTGCAATAAGTGCGCCCTCGAGCATATCGCCCGAAAGTCTTGTGTCCTTACCGATTAAAATTGTGGGGTGTTCAACCTCATCGCTGATAAGAACCATTGCCGCCGCTCTGCCTATATTCATTGCAAGTTCGGGTGTAAGCTCTGCGTTTGCAACACCTCTTGCACCGTCTGTACCGAATAATCTTCCCATTATATATATTCCTCCGTTAAACAATTTGTAGATTGTAAATTTTCAAAACTGCAATTTTCGGTATAACCCAAGTAAAAGCCTTGCACTCTGTTGAATTATACACTCATATTGTGACTGATTTATGACTCCCTGTCACCAAAGAGAGTCGGCTGTGTAGGCTGTGCATTTACAACGCCCTTAGGAAATTCACAGCCGAGATGCTTGCAAGCCTCGGCAGTTATGCATCTGCCCCTCGGTGTTCTGCTGACAAAACCTATCTGCAAAAGATACGGTTCATAGACATCCTCGATTGTTACAGCCTCTTCACCGATTGCCGCCGCAAGTGTTTCAAGTCCGACAGGACCGCCGTTGTAAAAACGAACGATTGCCTCAAGCATTCTTCTGTCGTTGCGGTCAAGACCGAGTTCGTCAATTTCGAGTCTGTCAAGTGCTGTCCTTGCGGTTTCAAGTGTGATGACACCGTTTGACATAACCTGTGCAAAGTCACGCACACGCTTTAAAAGTCGGTTTGCAATTCGTGGTGTTCCCCTTGAGCGGGACGCAATTTCAAGCGCACCGTCATGTTCAATTTTTATTCCGAGGATTCCGGCACTTCTTTCAACAATCTGTGCAAGCTCCTCGGGAGTGTAGAGCTCAAGTCTTAACACCACACCGAAACGGTCACGCAAAGGAGCGGTCAGCTGACCTGCTCTTGTGGTTGCTCCGACAAGTGTAAATTTTGGCAACGGCAGATGATACGAAGCCGCCATCTGACCTTTACCCGTGATGATGTCAATTGCAAAGTCCTCCATTGAAGGGTAAAGTATTTCTTCAACGGAACGGCTCAGTCTGTGAATTTCGTCAATAAAAAGCACATCGCCCTCGTTAAGGTTGGTAAGCAATGCCGCAAGGTCGCCCGGCTTTTCAATTGCAGGGCCTGAGGTTATTCTCATTGACACACCGAGTTCATTCGCAATTATTCCCGAAAGAGTTGTTTTACCGAGTCCAGGAGGGCCGTAGAGCAGTACATGGTCAAGGGTTTCGCCTCTGATTTTTGCCGCCTCGATAAAGACCTTGAGGTTTTCCTTTGCCTTTTCCTGTCCTATGTATTCCGAAAGTGTTTTCGGTCGCAGAGGGTTGTCGCTCTCTGCCGTATCTTCGGGAATTTCGGAAGTATCGGTTATTCTGTTTTCAAAATCAAATTCATCCGAGAATTCCATTTTACTCATATGTTACTGTCTTCCCATCTGTTTTAATGTGAGCGAAATAAGCTGTTCAACAGGCAAGGCGCTGTCGAGTGTTGCGAGTACGGGCGAAACATCCGAAGGAGAATAACCCAAAACTCCGAGTGCCTCGATTGCTTTCGGAACATTTCCCGCTGAAACATTCACGCTGTTCTGTGCCGCCTGTGCAAAGGAACTGTCCTCTTTAGCCGCTTTTGCAAGCTTGTCCTTGAGTTCAAGAACAATTCTCTGTGCAATTTTTTTGCCTATTCCCTGTGCTCTTGTAATTGTTTTGAGGTCATCGGAGGCAATCGCCATTGCAACCTGTTCGGGACTGAGCTCCGACAAAACCGCAAGTCCTGCCTTTGGACCTACACCGCTTACGCTGATGAGGTTTTTAAAGGTTTCAAGCTCTGCCTTTGTTGCAAAGCCGAAAAGGTCAACCGCATCTTCCCTTACATTAAGGTAGGTGTAGAGCGTTACCTCTGTGTTAAGCTTTACGGCTTTGAGTGTGTTCATTGTTGTCTGGCACATATAGCCGACACCGCCGCACTCTACTACCGCCGCATTTGATTCTATTGCAATAAGTTTTCCTCTTACGGAATAAAGCATATTTAAAGTCCCTTTCCGTACATTACTCTTCTGAGCTGTGAGCCTGCCGCCTGTGTGTGACAGATTGCAATTGCAAGTGCGTCACAGGTATCATCGGGTTTCGGGATTTCTTTCAGCTTTAAAAGCCTTGCGGTCATTTCCATAACCTGTGGTTTTTTAGCCTTGCCGTATCCCGTTACAGCCGTTTTGACCTGAAGAGGAGTGTACTCAAAGATTGGTATTTTAAGTTTTTGTGCCGCAAGCAGGGTTACTCCTCTTGCCTGAGCAACATTGATAGCCGTTTTCTGATTGGTCTGAAAGTAAAGTTTTTCGATTGCAAGGGCGTCGGGGCGACATCTGTTGAGAATAGCATAGGTTTCGTCATAGATGTACTCAAGCCGTTTGTTAAAATCAGTTCCGGCAACAGTTTCAATTGCACCGTAACCGAGAGTTTTATATGTATTCGATTGAAAATTGATTGCTCCCCAACCTACAATGGCATATCCGGGATCAATTCCAAACACTACCAAAACAATACCTCCGAAAAAATCCAAAAATGGCATAATAACATAGCTTAAAACATTATAACACACACAACTTTATTTATCAATAAAATTATTCGTTAATCTGCGTATTCCGCTCAAAATGTACATAAGAAACTTTGAACGGCTGATTTACTCGGTTTTTTGCGTGTTATCGGCACGGCTGAGCGTGATTTTTGAACCGTTGTATGACAAATCAAGCTTTTTTCCGTGGGGAATATATTCAAAGGTGTAGTTTCGGTAAAGTTTCGGCACAAATATGACAAGCGTTGTATCATCGGCTACATATTTTCCACAAAGCTCCGCCTTGTCTTTTCCGCTCATCATAATAAGGGACGCATTGCCACCGTCAAACGAAAGGCTTATCTTTCCGCCGCCGTCAAGCTCTGCACTCCAGTCTGTGCAGGTAAGCTCGTTTTGATATCCCGATGTGTCGGCACTACATGAACAAAGCAGAAAACATAAGCAGATTAAAAGCAAAATGACAAATTTCTTCATAAAAACCGCCCTCACAGGTATATGATATTATTACAGATTATTCATGAAATCAGAAAATTAGTACATATACCGTTGACGGCAGAAAACGAAATTTACAGTTTTGTTATAATTCTTGAAAAGCATAATTATTTTGTGTATATTGTATGGTGTGATTTTATGGAAAATTTTAAAAACGAGAACACGGAGGGATTGTTTTGCAACATGAGATAACCGAAAAGCATAATGTTTTTGAAGAAAACGGAGAGGTTATGTGTGCAGGCTGGGCAAGAACGCCTGTTTTTGAATATAACAGCGAACAGAGCAAAACAAGCGGAAAACACAGCGAAAGGGATTGCTATTTCATAAGCAACACAGAGGTTTCGCTCTATCTTTCGGTTGAAAATTTAGGCATGGAATTTGCGGTAAAAATTGCGGTTGCCGACCTTAAAAGAGGCGGTGTGATTTATGATTGTGTTGTAAAGAAATTTGTTTTCAGCAAGAACGAGCTTCCCGAATCGGGCAGTTCGGGAGAGCTTTTGTACACGGACAAAAGACTTCAGCTGCAGTTGACAAACACACCGAACGGAAGATTTTTAAAATGTGATTTTATCGACTTTGGCGGCATAAAAAATCTTTACTTTAACATTAATCTCAAAAAGACGGCGGGCGAAAGTCTTAACGAAATTGCACCGTTTGAGAGAGACAGAAAATATTTTTATCTCAAACGCTTTGTTCCCAAATTTGTCGCAGGCGGAATTATCCGTGTTGGCGGTATGGAATATTCTTTAAACGAAACAACCACAAACGCTTACTTTGACTGGACACGCTTTTCAAAGCCGAGAAAGCATAATTATCAGAGATTAAGCTCCGACTGCTTTATTGACGGAAAACGCTTTTCCCTCTGCCTTGCAAGCAGAGTCGGTGACAACCGTTACGGCAACGAAAATTGCTTTTTCACAGACGGTCATCTTGTAAAATTATCGCAGATAAATGTTAAAAGCACAGGCGGAAAGCTTGACAGACCGTGGTACTTTAAGGCGGGATATTCGGCAGTTGACATTACATTCAAACCGTTCACCGTAAAAGGCGAGGCTATGGCGGCATATATGGACAAAACAACCGTAATTTTCGGCAGACTCTACGGAGAACTAAAGAGAGTTGATATGGATAAGCCGTTAGTCCTCGATAATTCTCAGGCACACATTGTTCTGACGGAATTTTAAAAATAAAATCGGCAAAAATAAACACGGCAATCATTTCAGATAATGAACTGCCGTGTTTTAATTTTATAAAATAAAGTCGAGAAAACAATGCTTTGCATTAAGCAAACTGTGTTCCCGACCGAAATTTTCAATTTTCCGTTTTCAACTTTAAATTTGTAAAATTACACTTCCCTGTTCGGGTCTGTGTTTTTCTGCTTAACAGGAGCTTTCGTAGCATCTTTGTCGGTAAATCTTGCAAAGATTGAAAGCGTTGTGAGAAAGCAGATAAGAATGTACAAAAGAAGTGCAATTACAGAAGCAAGGCTAATTGTATAGCTTACCATTGTGAGAATTGAAATCACACCGAGCAGACAGCAGATGATTGAAACAATATTCTTCATATTGCGTTCTTTGTCAAGAGCGCAGAAGAAAAATCCTGCAATCGGAATAATGAAGAAAATCGGCATAAAGAGCGAATACTTAAAAACCGCATCATTTGAACCGCTGAGTCCCCATACAGACATAATATCAAATACGGAATAAGAATGGAGTACATTTTTTTCGTCAATGTACTGGAAATACGGCAACGCACAGAGTACGATTTCAACGAGATAGAGCACACAAAGTGTGATTCTTAATTTTTTTCTTGTTTTGTTTTCGGGTATTTTGAGCATTTTGTTCCTCCGAGATTTTTTTAAAATCATTTTTAAATCATCAATATGTTACATTGTAACACAAATTATTCAGTTGCACAATAGAAATTTTAGTGTTATAATTATGACTAATGTACACAAAACACTGCATTCGTACATTGCTTTATTCTGTGCAAAAAGGAGATAATATAATGGGATATATTAATGAATCCGTAATTTACAATATTTATCCGCTCGGTTTTTGCGGAGCACCAAAGGAGAATGATTTCAAACAGGAATACAGACTTGACAAAATTTACGGCTGGATTGACCATATGAAGTCAATGTCGGTAAACGCACTTGTTTTCAACCCTGTTTTTGAAAGTTCAAAACACGGCTATGATACTATTGATTATAAAAAAATCGACTGTCGGCTCGGTGACAACGAATCTTTCAAAAAAATTTGCAAAACACTTCACGATAACGGCATCAGAATTATGCTTGACGGCGTTTTTAATCATGTGGGAAGAGATTTCTTTGCCTTCAAAGATGTTCGGCAGAACCGTGAAAATTCAAGATATGCATCTTGGTTTGAAAATGTAAACTTTTGGAACAACAGTCCTTATAATGACGGTTTCAGCTATGAGGGCTGGGCAGGTTACTACGACCTTGTAAAGCTTAATCTCCACAATGACGAGGTAGTAAACTATCTTCTTGACTGTGCAAGATTTTGGATTGATGAGTTTGATATTGACGGACTTCGCCTTGACGCGGCTGACTGCATTGACATTGAATTTTTCAAGAAATTAAAAAATGTTTGCAAAGAGAAAAAGTCCGATTTCTGGCTCTACGGCGAGATTACCCACGGTGATTACAATCATTGGGCAAATCCCGATGTGCTTGACTCGGTTACAAACTACGAATGCTACAAAGGCATTTATTCAAGCCATAATGACCACAACTATTTTGAAATTGCTCATTCTCTTAACAGACAGTTTGCTAACGGCGGTATTTACAGAAATATCTACACATATAATTTCGTTGATAACCACGATGTAAACCGTGTTGCAAGTATGCTTAAAGACAAAAATCATCTTAATAATGTTTACACGATGATGTATACAATGCCCGGAGTACCGTCAATTTACTACGGAAGTGAATTCGGCATTGAGGGTATGAGAACTGCCTACAGCGATTATGAGCTTCGTCCCTGTCTTGACCTTGATTCCATCCCGAACCCGAACTATGAACTTCTTGAGCATATCAAAAAACTCGGTGTAGTAAGACTTGCACTCGAAGCTCTCAAGTACGGCGATTTTGAAAACATAAATATTCAGAATGAAAAGCTTGTATACAGAAGAAAAACCGACAATCAGACTGTTTTTGTTGCATTCAACCTTACAGACCGTGTTGAAAGAATCGGTTTTGACACAGGCTGCAACGCAAAGCTTACAGATGTTCTCAACGGCAACGAAATTATTGATGTAAACGGTTACTATGAAATTGAAATGCAGCCGTATCAGTCAAGGATTCTTGTTGTTAATGACGGAAGTTTCAGGGTTGATTTCAATGCAGACAATGCAAATTGCAGGGCAGCTGAAATTGACGAAGCTCCTGCAAATGAAGAAACTTCAGTTAAAGCTGTTAAAACAGAAAATTGCTGTGAAAGCAATTCGGACAATGCCGAAAATACGACAAAAGAAATCAAGCCGGGTATTTACCTACATTTCAAGGGTGGCGAATATGAGGTTATCAACTTTGCAACCCACAGCGAAACAGGTGAAAAACTTGTAATTTACAGAAATCTCCACAACACAAGTGAAGTGTGGGCAAGACCTGTCGAAATGTTTGCCGAAAAAGTTGATGTTGACGGCAGAAAAACAGACAGATTTACTTTTATAGGTTGACAATAAGCGTAAGCAAATGATTAAAAAGACCGAATATATTTTTTATTCCGGTCTTTTTTTGTGTAAAAATACTGCTTTTTAACCGTGATGACAAGATTTGACTATATTTTTGCAAATAGTGTGTTGAATAAATCACATAATATGATAAAATAGACATATGTTGTGTTATGACTGAATTTTTGTTTTTTTGAGAGTAACTTAGGGGGATTGAATATTATGTTGAGGGATTTAAAGCCAACCGATAATGTAGGTGGTTTCGATGTAAGACCCGGCAACTTTCTTTTAAACGGTGCAACAACCGTTTCCGGCGGTGTAAACTTTACTATTCATTCGGTTTATGCCGTTGAGTGTACATTGCTTTTATTCAGACCTTATGCAAAAATTCCGTATGCAAGGCTTAGATTTCCGGATTCTTACAAAATCGGCAACACCTATTCAATGCTCGTGTTCGGTCTTGATGAGATTGATTTTGAGTATGCATATTCCTTTGACGGTCCGTATGAACCCGAAAAAGGCATTATTTTTGATAAAAAGAAATACATTCTTGACCCATACGCAAAGGCTGTAATCGGTCAGAGCGGCTGGGGTAAAAAACAGGAGCATGAGGGTGTTTATAAGGCAAGAGTTGTAAACAGCGACTATGACTGGGGCAACTGCACTCAGCCGAAACTTCCGTTTGAAGAGCTTATTATTTATGAATTGCATGTAAGAGGCTTTACTCAGGACGGCTCCTCAGGCGTTAAAAACAAAGGCACATTCGCAGGTATCCGTGAAAAAATCCCCTATCTTAAAGAACTGGGCATCAATGCCGTTGAAATGATGCCTATTTTTGAGTTTGACGAAATGGGCTCATATCGTAATTATGACGGTCGTCAGCTCTACGATTACTGGGGCTATAACACCGTATGTTTTTTTGCTCCGAACACAAGCTATGAGAGCGACCACGAGCATCATCACGAAGGCAGAGAGCTTAAACAGCTTGTTCGTGAGCTTCACGAAAACGGAATTGAAGTTATCCTTGATGTTGTGTTCAACCACACGGCAGAGGGCAATGAAATGGGACCGTATTTCTCGTTCAAGGGCATTGACAACAACATTTACTATATGCTCACTCCGGACGGAAAGTATTACAATTTCAGCGGTTGCGGCAATGTTCTCAACTGCAATCAGCCGATTGTGCAGCAGTTTATACTTGACTGTCTGCGTTATTGGGTAACAGAATACCGCATTGACGGTTTCCGTTTTGACCTTGCGTCGATTTTGGGAAGAAACGAGGACGGTACTCCTATGGATAAGCCTCCGCTTCTCAAAAGCCTTGCGTTTGATCCGATTCTCGGCGGAGTAAAGCTTATTGCAGAGGCATGGGACGCAGGCGGACTTTATCAGGTCGGCAGTTTTCCGTCATGGAACAGATGGGCTGAATGGAACGGAAGATACCGTGACGACCTCAGAAAATTTCTTAAAGGCGACAGCCATCTTGCATGGGATGCGGCTCAGAGAATTACAGGCTCAAGAGATTTGTATGACCCTACCTACAGAGGCTACAATGCGTCGGTAAACTTTCTTACCTGTCATGACGGATTTACTCTTTATGATATGTATTCATACAACGAAAAGCACAATCTCGAAAACGGCTGGAACAATACTGACGGTGCTAATGACAACAACAGCTGGAACTGCGGTGTCGAGGGTGATACAAATGATTACAATATCAACAAACTCCGTATCAAAATGATAAAGAACGCTTTTGCAACCCTTATGTGCAGTCAGGGTCCTGCTCTTTTCCTTGCAGGTGATGAATTCTGCAACACTCAGTTCGGCAACAACAACGCTTACTGTCAGGACAACATTATCTCATGGCTTGACTGGACAAGAAAAGAAAAGCATAAGGATGTATTTGAATTTTTCAAATATATGATTGCTTTCAGAAAGAGATTCCATATTATTACAGACAGCAGAGGCAAGGCAACATGCAGTTATCCGCCTGTCAGCATCCATTCAAATGTTGCGTGGAGTGCCAAGTATTACGATGATACAAGAATGATTGGCGTTATGTACGCCGGTGTAAGTCTTAAACAACAGGGGCTTGACGAGTTTGTTTACTTTGGCGTCAATGCTTATTGGGATTATGTAAATGTTGAGCTTCCCGACCTTCCAGAAGGATACCACTGGAAGCTTTATGTAAACACAGGCAACGAGCCGCAGGATGTAATCCTTGAGGACAGAAATGTTATTCTCTATGACAGACGAATTAATATGGCAGGCAGAAGTGTCATTGTTGCTGTCGGAGAAAGATATTAATTATAAGGACAATTTCTTTGTTTAAGAAAACCGCCCCTACACGAAAATGTGTGGGGGCTTCATGTTTTTATAGGTTTCGGATTGTTGTAGAAGTCGAGAAAATAATCAATTTCACGGGTTATCTGCGTATCCTTAACAGGTTTTCTTTCACAGAGAAATTTCATTGCATCCTGTTCGCCTCAATAATCGTGAGCGGTGTTTTTATTTCGTGGCTTGCGTCCGTAATGAACCGTTTTCGCTTTTCATAGCTTTCGGCAAACGGCTTGACTGCGATTTTCGAGAAAATCAATACAAGTGCAAACACAACGAGTATGCCTACAATGCTGATTACAAGAAATGACCAAAATGACGAAAGCTCTTTTTCATCCTCTGCAAGTAAAAGTCGCATTTGGTAACCTCCCGAAATTTTTCTTATTCTATTATATATTTCAAACCTTAAACAAGGCTTAAATGTTTCTGTCAATAAAAGTATACAAAGCTTTTTAATTCCTGTCAAATTGCATAAATAAAAAGTTTATTCCTTGAAATATCGGTGAAAAGTTTGTATAATTAGAGCAACAGTATTTTTAAGGAGAATATTTATGCAAAGAGAAAATTTGTAGTTTGATATAACATAATCAGCATTATGTTGCTCAATAATTGAGGAGGATTCTATATGCAAACAAAACTCGACAGAAAAAAGATTATAACTATCGTTGCAATATTTTTAGGCGCAGGACTATTATTGAGTCTAATTCCTATTATTATTTCTTCTTTTTATTCACACCCGCTTGCAGATGATTTCGGCTTTTCAGAAAAGGTGAATCACGTTGTAAAAAACGGCGGCGGATTATTTGATATATTATCAGCGAGTTTTCAGCAAGTAAAGGATACTTATTTAGATTGGCAAGGAACTTATGCAGCAATCTTCGTTTTTAGCCTTCAGCCCGCTGCTTTTTCAGAACATATATACTTTTTAACTACATTTGTTATGCTGACCGCATTGATAGCATCAACTTTGTTTTTTGTGAATACTATCTTTAACATATTAGGTTATGATAAAAAAATTGGCATTATTATTTCTTTTGTTATTTTACTATTATCAATACATTTTGTCGTAGATAAAAAAGAAGCATTCTTCTGGTGGAATGGAAGCTCGTATTATACTTTATTTTATTCTTTTTCATTGTTGTTTTTTTCAATATTAATTAAACTGTATTACGCCGAAAAGATTATAAAGAAAGTTATTTTTCTGATTATATCTTTATTGTTAGCTGCAATATTAGGCGGAGGTAATTATTCAACAGCTTTACTGACAACTGTTATATTAGCATTTGTTATATTCTTGCTAATCAAGCACAAGAAAAAAATATCATTATGTTATGTAATGATATTTTTAATTCTGATTACAGGCTTTGTGATAAGTATGATTGCGCCCGGTAATAGTGTTAGGGCAGCTACCCTAACAGGTGAATCTCCTGTAAAAGCAATTATACATTCTGTATTTTACGCTGTGGTTTATATAGCTAAATGGACAGGTCTAGCTCAGTTAGCAGGCTTTTCTGTAATTGGATTCTTCGCTTATATATTGACTAAGAATTCCAAATATAAATTCCAGTATCCATTTATTGTGTTTGTTCTGTCTGTATTGGTCTTCGCTACACAACTCACACCGCCTTTATATGCTATGAACAGTGTAGGTTCGGGAAGACAGGTTAATATATATTATTATTCTTACTATATATTTATGTCCTTCAATATCTTTTATATTATTGGCTGGATTAATCAAAAAGACATAGTTAGAATTAGGACTAAAAACATACAGAAAAGCTTTTCTGTATGTACCTTGTTACTAACTATAGGTGTATTTTTGTGCGGATGCTTGAATTATGGATTACACAACATAACATTTGTTGATACTTTATTAGCACTTAAGAATTCAACTCCGCAAACATACAGTGCTGAATACTTGGACAGAATCTCTCAAATCAAAAACGGCAACACAACAATAAGTGACATAAAAACTGTGCCTGACTTTTTCTCGCCACTTTGCATCGAAGAAGATTCGGATTTTTGGATTAACAAACAAATTGCTCGGTATTATGATGTTGATAAAGTAACATTAAAAACAGAATAATACTCAAATGGACGAAGATGAAACCAATCACCTTCGCCCTTAACTATTTACGAATTTATTAAGTTAGCATTGACAATTTCTGCTGCTCGATTGCGGATATTATTTATTTTTCTTACCCATATCATCTAATTATCGGCTTTGAGTTTTTCAGCTATGCCTTCCTTTTCAGCGAGTTGTTTTACTAACTGAAAGAACATATCCTCCGCCCCTCATACCGCCATCCTTGGGCGGTTGACCGTTTTTCGGGAAAGTTCCGTTGTTGCCCTCTATGAGGGACAGTCGGCTGTCGGCTTTTTTGACAACATCAATATAGCTGAATGTGTTGATAAATCCTACTGTCAGCACAAGCACACCTATAAGTGAGCACATTGCAATTGCTATGAATTTTCTTCTCATGGATTTAATCATTTTTAGCCTCCAGAGAATAGCCCATATTTCTTGCCGCCTTTATCTGAACATTCGCACCGACTTTGGCAAGCTTTTTTCGGAGATATGATATGTAAACCCACACAACATTCTGCTCTGTATCGGAATCGAACCCCCAGATTTTCTCCATAAACCTGTCTGGCGAAATAATCTGCCTCGGATTTGACATAAACATTTCAAGCATCTGATACTCCTTGTTGGCAAGTCTTACACTCGCCTTATCGGAGGAAAGCTCACAGGTTGAGCGGTTGAGGGTTATATTTTCAAATGCAAGATTAGGCGATTCGGTTTCGGATTTTCTGCGTGTAACGGCTCTGATTCGTGCAATAAGTTCCTTTGCGACAAACGGCTTTGTAACATAATCGTCAGCACCGCTGTCGAGTCCGAAAACCCTGTCGTCAATTTCACTTTTTGCCGTAAGCATGATAACCGGCAGGTCAAGTCCCTCATGACGGATTTCTTTCAAAACTGAAATTCCGTCAAGCAACGGCATCATTATGTCGAGAATTGCACACTCATAGTCACCGCCGAGAAGATAATCAAGCGCATCTTTACCGTTATAAACAGCGTCAACCGAATATCCGTTATGCTTTAAAATTGCCGTGAGAGCCTTTGAAAGCTCTTTTTCATCCTCTGCAAGTAAAAGTCGCATTTGGTAACCTCCCGAAATTTTTCTTATTCTATTATATATTTCAAACCTTAAACAAGGCTTAAATGTTTCTGTCAATAAAAGTATACAAAGCTTTTTAATTCCTGTCAAATTGCATAAATAAAAAGTTTATTCCTTGAAATATCGGTGAAAAGTTTGTATAATTAAAGCAACAGTATTTTTAAGGAGAATATTTATGCAAAGAGAAAATTTTAAGTCGAGGACAGGTTTTCTCCTTGTAAGTGCAGGCTGTGCGATTGGCATAGGCAATGTCTGGCGTTTTCCGTATGTTACGGGCGAAAACGGCGGCGGATTGTTCGTGCTTTTTTATCTTGCATTTCTTGTGCTTATGGGAATTCCCGTTCTGACAATGGAGCTTGCAGTCGGCAGAGCAAGCAGAAAAAGTGCCGTATTAAGCTATAAAACACTTGAAAAGCCAAAGAGCAAATGGCACATTCACGGTTGGCTGTGTATGATAGGCTGTTACCTTTTGATGATGTTTTACACGCCTGTTTCGGCTTGGATGTTAGATTACTTCTATAAATTTGCAACGGGAACATTTAAAAGCGGAATGAACTCAGAACAGGTTTCGGGAGTGTTTAACAACCTTATGGCATCGCCTGTTGAGATGATTATATGGCTTGCGATAATCGTTGTATTCGGATTTTTTGTATGCAGTCGAGGACTTCAAAAAGGCATTGAAAAGGTCAGCAAGGTTATGATGGTTGCGTTGCTTGCACTGATTATTATTCTTGCAATCAACAGTATGATGCTTTCAAATGCGGGAGAAGGCTTGAGCTTTTATCTTGTTCCCGATTTCGGAAAGGTTAAAGATGTAGGACTCGGCAAGGTAATCACCTCTGCAATGAGTCAGGCGTTTTTCACACTCGGACTCGGAATCGCATCAATGGAAATTTTCGGCAGTTATATGAACAAAGACCGCACGCTTTACGGTGAGGCTGTTCAGATTTGTGCATTGGACACTTTTGTTGCAATTGTTGCCGGACTTATCATCTTCCCTGCTTGCTTTTCATTTGGCGTTCAGCCCGACCAAGGACCTGCCCTTATTTTTGTGACGCTTCCGAATGTTTTCGTAAATATGACGGGCGGTCGGATTTGGGGTACGCTTTTCTTTCTGTTTATGACATTCGCAAGCTTTTCAACGGTTATTGCCGTGTTTGAAAACCTTGTTGCTTTTCTTACCGACACATTCGGCATGAGCAGAACAAAGGCGTCAATTATCAATGGAATTATTATGTTCTTTGCGTGTCTGCCGTGTATTTTTGGATTCAACATTTGGAGTGACTTCAACATTCTCGGCAAAGGTGTGCTTGACCTTGAGGACTTCGTTGTCAGCAACCTTCTTCTTCCGATTGGCGCAATGGTTTATCTCCTGTTCTGCACAACAAAATTCGGCTGGGGCTTTGACAATTACTTTGAAGAATGTAACACGGGTAAAGGTCTTAAACTTTCAAGAGTGCTGAAGCCGTACCTTAAATACGCACTCCCCGTGCTGATTGTTATTGTGTTCGTTCAAGGCTTTATCGGGTAGGATTAGCAATCCCCTACGGCTCAAATTGTGCAAATTTGTACAATGTTACATTCCTATAAAATAACATATAAAGCAAAAACTGTACAACCGAAAAAGGCTGTACAGTTTTTTATTTTGCGGTAGAACCGCATTACAGAAAGGCTTATTTAATTGAATCAATCCATTTTTGAATTTCAGACTTTGGTGTACGCAGAACCGATTCATCAAAACGGATATTCATTCCCTGCTTTACATCGGCCGTACCGCAGGCATTTGCAAAATCTTTGAATGTGTGACCAATCCAACCGCCGTTGGTTGCAAACGGATAAACCGTCTTGCCCGAAAGGTCATTTTCCTTGAGAAATGTGTGCATTGCAGGGGCAAAAGTGTACCACCAAACAGGTGTTCCGAGAATTACCTCGTCATACTTGCTAAGGTCAATATTAAGCGGTTTTATTTTGGGACAATAGCCGCTGTTCACTTCATTCTGTCCTTGATTTACAACCGAGTTGTAGTCTCCGTCATACGGAACAACAGTTTCGATTCTTGCAATGTCAGCACCCGTGCTTTTCTGAATCATCTCGGCAATGCTTTTTGTGTTGCCACGATATGAATAATAAACGATAACTTTTTTCATATTCAGAAGCCGCCTTTCGATTAACCGAGTTTATTATATTCTTCATCGGTTACGGGTTCGCACCACTCGTTTGAACATTCTTCGCCCGGCATTTCAGTTGCGATGTGTGAGAACCAGCTGTCCTTTTTAGCACCGTGCCAATGTTTAACCTCGGCTGGAATTACGATTACCTTACCCGGTGTAAGGCTTACAGGCTCTTTGCCCTCTTCCTGATACCAACCCTCGCCTGCTGTGCAGATGAGGAGCTGACCGCCGCCGCTCTTTGCGTGGTGAATGTGCCAGTTGTTACGGCAACCAGGTTCAAATGTTACATTTAAAAGGTGAAGTCCGTCCTCGGGCTTTGTGAGTGAATTTAGGTATGACTCTCCGATAAAATACTTTGCATAAGCTGTATTGGGAGTGCCTGTGCCGAATACATTCTGCTTTTCAAATTCATCCTTGTCTGCAATTTTCATAATATTATCTCCTTGTGTAATTAAACTTTTTTAATCCAATCATTAACAATGCCTTCTGCCTTATCGGCATCACTTACGAACAAGGAAAGTCCGTTTGTTACGGTTGCACCTTTGGCAGTATTTTTAATATCATTGACTGTGTTTGAAAGTCCGCTTCCCTCGTGAGTGCAGAACGGATGAATTGTTTTGCCCGTAAAATCAAATGCTTCAAGGAAAGTATAAACCGCCATAGGCATTGTTCCGCAGTAGTTTGGATAGCCGAGATAAATTTCATCGTAATCGTCAAGATTCGGCAATGAAACAAGTTCGGGTCTTGCCTTTGATTTAAGGTCTTTAACCGACTGAGCAACACATTCCTTGTAGTTTGCGGAATACGGAACTTTCTGCTCAATTTTAAACATATCGGCTCCTGTGAGGTCTGAAATCATTTTTGCAACCTTTTCGGTGTTGCCGACTTTTACATAGCGGTACTGACCGCCGAAATAATTTTCATCTGCTCGTGAATAAAATGCAATTAACTTTGCCATTGTAAATCTCCTTTGTTTCAGAATTTTTACTATTTTTCAGTTTGTTTTTTACTTTACAGGAATATATTACACCCTGAAGTTGACTTTAAGTCAAGAGGCATTTTTGATTTTTTCGTATAATTTTTAATTAACTGCATAGGTTGCTTTCCGTACAACACTCTTAGCTTAAATATTTTGCTGTTACTTGTGGGCATCCGATGAACTCCTCTATTTAAAATTGCAAAAGCAATCGCTATACTTACGCTCGGGCATAGTATGTTTTTGATATTGCAAACTATCTGCACGAACGGAGAGTTGCGGTACATCGCAAAAAAATACTGTACAACCGAGAAAGGCTGTACAGTATCGGATTTATTCTTTATAAGGAACTATTTCTTTTCAGTAAGAAGCTTATTGAGTTCGTCCATAAAGGTGTTAATATCCTTGAACTGGCGATAAACTGACGCAAAACGGACATATGAAACCTCGTCAATATTCTTGAGCTGATCCATTGCAAGCTCACCGATTTGCTTTGAAGTGATTTCACGGTCAAGGCTTGACTGAAGCTGAGCCTCAATATCATTGACCATATTTTCAATCTGTTCAATTGAAACGGGACGCTTCTCACAGGCACGGAGAATTCCGCCTGTAAGCTTGTTGCGGTCAAAAACCTCACGGGATTTATCACGCTTAACAACAATTATCGGAACAGTTTCAATCACCTCATGTGTGGTAAAGCGTTTGCCGCATCTCAGGCACTCTCTTCTTCTGCGGATTCTTTCGCCGTCATCGGCAGAACGAGAGTCGATAACCTTGCTTTCTTCATAACTGCAATATGGACACTTCATACGAAAACCTCCGAATAATTATTCCCTAAAATAATTATAACATACCGTTTTCAAATTTCAAGTATAGAAAATTTACAATTTAATTACACTTTTATTGCATCAGAGATTGCGGTAATGCTTAACATTTCTCTTCTTTCTTTTACGCTTACCGTGAATTTTTGAAATAATAAGGTAAATGATGAGAACGAGAATGATAAGAGCGATAATCACGATAAACCAATAGGACTGAAATACTGTGCCGATGATGTTGAACACATAGAGAATTCCGCTGCGTTCAATCTTTTCGCCTGCAACAACATTAACCTCGGCAAGCTTTTGCTTTTCGCTGTTTGCATCTGCTTTGTAATAGATTGTTGCCTTGCCGACTACCGAGCCTTTGTCAAGCGGTGCGTCAACGCTTTCGGGAATATCCTGTTCAATAATTATATTCTCATCTGTGCAGTCTTTCGGAACAATTGCACTGAGGTCGGTTTCGGGATAAAGCAATGTACTGTTTTTGCCCCATGCAAGGTTAACCTTTACTTCGCAAAGCGGCTTTGACGAGGTGGCAACAGTGTTCATTTCAAGACTTGTCAACGCCCAGCGGAAAAGGTCTGCCGCATCGGTCATTGTTGCGTAGTCCTCGGTCACACCTTCCTCATACGGTGCGTGAAGGAGAATTGCCATATATGAATAGCCGTCTGCCGACGCTGTCGTTACAAGACATCTGCCTGCCTCGTTAGTCGTACCCGTTTTGATGCCCTTTGCATACATATAGTAATACTCACCGCCACGGTTGGCGTCAATGAGGTAATTGGTTGTTACAAGGGCTGTATCGTCACCGTCACAAGTGTATGTACAGGTATTTGTGATTTCTTCAAAGCGAGGAAGAGTGAGCGCATAGGTTGTGATTTTGTACAAATCACGGGCGGTTGTATAGTGGTCGGGATCGTGAAGTCCGTCAGGATTTGCAAAATGAGTGTTTTCGCAACCGAGCTCCTTTGCTTTTTCATTCATCAGCTTGACAAAGTTATCAACATTGCCTTCACCGATATAATCGGCAAGAACCATTGCGGCATCGTTACCCGAGGGAACCATCATGCTGTAAAGCAAATCGATTGCAGTCATACTCTTGCCGACATGATTTTCAACATTCGCAAGGGAACTGCCTGTGTTTTTGAGAACATCAAGCACCGACTGCTTAATCGGAATTTTTGTATTATCAAGATCGGCTATGTTTTCAACCGCAATTATGTAGGTCATAATTTTTGTTGTTGACGCAGGGTAACGCTTTGAGTCGGCGTCTTTTTCATACACGGTCTGACCTGAATCCATATTTACAAGAAGGATTGAGTCCGACTCGGTTTTTACATCATTAGGATAGGACGCAGCGCCTGCCGTTGTGAAAGCGGAACAGATAATGATGCAAAGCATACAGAGAAGTGAAAGTGTTTTGGTTATGGTTTTTCTCATTTACTTAATTCTCCCATTTATAGTTTTTCAGTTTAAAGCATTTTGTCCGCCACGCTCAAACAGGCGGTCTACCTCTGCTTTTAACAATCGTATTTCATCGTTTCGGATATCGCCGTAACGATCCATTATGCAGTCTGCAATTTTTTGAGAAAGTTCAAGGCTTTTTGTGTCGGCAAAATCGGCAATTGACATCTGCGGAAGTCCGTGCTGTCTGTGACCGAAAAAGTCACCCGGGCCTCTCATTTTCAAATCTTCATCGGCAATAACAAAACCGTTGTTCGTTGAACACATGACCTCAAGTCGTTCTCTTGTTGTCTTACTGCCCTTGTCGCTGATGAGAATACAATAGGACTGCGAACTGCCTCTGCCAACCCTTCCCCTTAGCTGATGAAGCTGTGAAAGTCCGAATCTTTCGGCATTTTCAATCACAATAACCGTAGCATTCGGAACATCAACGCCGACTTCTATTACCGTTGTGGCAACAAGAACGGAATACTCATTCTCGACAAACTTACGCATAACCTCGTCTTTTTCATCAGACTTCATCTGTCCGTGAACTATGCCGACTGCTATGTCAGGAAATTCCCGCAACATCAAATCTGCGGCATATTCTTCGGCTGACGCAACATCGTCAAGCTCGCCTTCTTCAACAAGGGGACAAACTATATACGCCTGTCTGCCGTGTTTTACTTCACTGCGGATAAAGTCATACACTCCGCCACGCATTGCAGAAGTTCGCAACACGGTTTTCACGGGTTTTCTTGACGGCGGAAGTTCGTCAATTATTGAAATGTCGAGGTCGCCGAAAATGATAAGTCCGAGTGTTCTCGGAATCGGAGTGGCACTCATAACAAGCAGATGCGGATTGTTGCCCTTGCCGAGAAGCTTTGCTCTTTGCGCAACGCCGAATCTGTGCTGTTCATCGGTTACGGCAAGCGCAAGATTTTTAAACTCGGTTTTATCGGTAATGAGAGCGTGTGTTCCGATTACCATATCAATCGAACCGTCTGCAAGTGATTTTCTGATTTGTTTTTTTTCGGATTCCCTGAGTGTGCCTGTCAGCAGACCAACCTTGATATCCGTATTTTCAAAAAGCTTTTGAAATGTTTTGTAATGTTGTCGGGCAAGGATTTCAGTCGGCGCCATAAATGCGGTCTGAAATCCGTTTTTGGCAACCGTGTAGCAGACCGAGGCCGCCACAGCCGTTTTGCCCGAACCTACATCGCCCTGAACAAGTCGGTTCAGCGGAGATGATTTGTTGATTATATCGTTTATGCAGTCCGACACCGCCCGTTTTTGGGCATTTGTCATTGTGAACGGCAAAAGCGATTCAAATTCTTTTGAATAATCCTTTGTGATTTCAAGAGAGGTTACTCCTCTGCTGTGGTCACGCAGATTTCTCATTCCGAGGTTCAGCACAACAAGCTCTTCGGTAACAAGCCTTTTTCGGGCTGCTTCAAGCTGTTGGCGGTTCTTCGGAAAGTGAATGTCAAACAACGCCTGTCTGAGTGAGCAAAGGTCAAATCTTTCTCTTATGGCATCGGGCAAAGGATCCTTAATTTTTGACGGCAGCATTGAAAGTGCCTGTCGTACGGCTGATTCAACCGATTTACTCGGAAGTCCTGCCGTTTGTCTGTAAATCGGACGGATTTGTGTTCCTTTGACAGCAGGAGCAAAAGTCGGAGATACAATCTGCATTCCGTAACTGTCGGATGAGATTTTTCCGTAAAAGAAATATTCTCCGCCCTGTCTGAGCATTGAGCTGATGTATTTATTGTTAAAAAACACAAGCTGAATTGAACCCGTTTCATCATAGACTGCGGTTTTGGAGATAATTCTTCCGCCGCTTATGCGGGTATCGTTTACAGATGTTGCGACAACAGCCTTTATGCAGACGGTTTCACCGTATTCAAGCTCGTCAATATGCTTGATGTTGCTCCAATCCTTGTATGTGCGTGGATAGAAATTAATCAAATCTCCAACGCTTTTAATCCCGAGTCTTGCAAAAAGTGCGGCACGCTTTTCACCTATTCCGTTCAAATTTGTAACGGGAGTTTTATAAAGTGATGTCATACCGCACCTCCGTTATACAAAACGGGAGCATAACCGTAAAAATTATGCTCCCTGAAAAAATCCGATTTAAATGCTTATTCTACGCTGAGAATAAAGTAGTAAACAGGCTGGTCGCCCTTTACAAGAGTAATATCGGTTCTTGAACCGAACTTTTCACGAAGCTCTCCGTATGCCTTTTCTGCCTCTTCTTCACTTACATCCTCACCATAGATAAGAGTAATGAATGAAGTGTCACGGCTGACCATATCCTTTGCAAGCTTGACAAGAGCCTTAACTGTGCTCTTTTCTGTGATTGTAAGCCTGCCGTTTTCAAGAGCGATAATGTCGCCCTCTTTGATTTTTTTACCGCCGAATTCACTGCTTCTTGCGGCAAAGGTTACAAGACCTGTGCCCACAGACGCAAGTGCGTCCGTCATAAGCTGTGCGTTGCTTTCGGCAGAAATCTCGGGATCAAAGTTGAGCATTGCCGTCATACCCTGCGGAATTGTTCTTGTCGGAACAATAATGACATTTCTGTCTTTTACCATTGGGATTGTCTGCTCTGCGGCAAGAATGATGTTTTTATTGTTTGGAAGAACGAGAACATTCTTGGCAGGAGTTGCCATAATTGCCTCATAGATATCGTCTGTACTCGGGTTCATACTCTGACCGCCCGAAACAACATTGTCACAACCGAGGTCTTTAAAGAGGTCTTTAAGACCGTTACCTGCGGCAACTGCAACAAAACCGAAATCGTTTTCAGGTTCTGCGGGAACAAACTTTTCCTTTTCAGCCTTTTTCTTTGTTGACTTGACATTCTTGTGCTGTTCCTTCATATTCTCAACCTTAACCGTGAGAAGCTGACCGAACTCAAGTCCTTTTGAAAGAGCATTGCCCGGCTGTTCCGTATGAACATGAACCTTGATAATCTCATCATCATTTACAACAACTACGCAATCACCGATTGATTCAAGATAACTGCGAAGCTCGCCAATTTCGGTTTCAATCTCGGCATTTCTGCCAACGATGAACTCTGTGCAATAGGTGAATCTGATATCATCGTCAAATTCGGCGGCGGCACTTTCAAATGTGCTGACGGTTGCAGGAGCTGTGTCATCGTCAGCTTCAATCATAATGCCGTTCTTAATTACAGAGAGCATACCCTCAAAGATTACGCAAAGGCCCTTACCGCCTGCGTCAACAACGCCTGCCTTTTTAAGCACTGGCAAAAGCTGAGGAGTGATTGCAAGCGCCTCGTTAGCCTTGTCAACGATTGTCTGCCATACAGACACAACATCTCTGTCATACTTAGCGGCTTCGATACCTGCCTCATAAGCCATTCTTGCAACCGTGAGAATTGTTCCCTCTGTCGGTTTCATAACAGCCTTGTAAGCGGCGTCAACACCGATTCCGAGTGCTGCGGCAAGATTTTTGCCGTCAACTTCTTCAATGTCTTTAAGTCCCTGAGCAAAGCCACGGAAGATTAGTGAAGTGATAACACCCGAATTGCCTCTTGCTCCACGGAGCATTGCAGACGCTGTGATACCTGCGGCATCACCTGCACAGGTACCGTCAAAATCTTCAAGCGCTGCAACAGCCGCATTGACTGTCATTGACATATTTGTACCTGTGTCTCCGTCGGGTACAGGGAAAATATTAAGATCATTTATACTGTTTTTTTGGTTTGAAATATTATTCGCACCCGAAATAACAGCCTGTTTGAGAATTTGTCCGTTTATCATTTAGGCACATCCTTTTAATGTACATTTCTTAATCAACTGCATAAGCCGATTTTACACCGACAAACGCAGTTTTACAATAATTCACATTATAACATTATACATTATCAGCTTGTTTTTTGCAATAGTATAATACACTAATTATCTGCAAAAAAAGCCGACTTAATCGGGATTGTTTCATATTTTTTGACAATTGGAAACAATTTACTTTATGCTGATTTGTGTTATTCAATACGCATTGACTCGGCTGAAACGCACTTTCCGCTTTTGTCATCAACATCAAAAAGCGTACATTCCATTTTACATTCTCCGCTTGCAAGGTCAAAGCGCTGCGGAAGCTTATTTTTCAGCTTTGCAATTATGATTTCGCTCTTTACACCGAGAACTGAATGGATTGTACCCGTCATTCCCGTGTCGGTTATGTAGCCGGTTCCCTTTGGGAGAACCTGTGCATCAGAGGTCTGAACATGGGTGTGTGTTCCGAACATTGCGGAAACTCTGCCGTCAAGGTAATAACCCATTGCCCTTTTTTCACCCGTTGCCTCTGCGTGAAAATCAACAATTATGATTTTGCTTTCAGCCTGTTTAATCATTTTATCTACACATTCAAAGGCGCAATTCAGGTTGTTATCCATATAGGAATTACCCATAATATTTATAATCGACACAATTCTTCGCCCTGTGTCAACATTAATTATACCTTTGCCGGGTGTTGAATTTTCGGGGAAATTGGCGGGTCTGACAATGAAGGGATTTGAGTCGAGGCAGTCATAGACTTCTTTTCTGCGGAAAGAATGGTTGCCGAGTGTAATTGCGTCAACTCCGCTGTCAAAAAGATGCTTTGCAGACACGGGAGTCAGTCCGTTGCCGTCAGCTGAATTTTCACCGTTGCAGATTACAAAATCAACGCCTTTCACCTTTTTGAGCGTGGGAAGATTGTTGCGAAGAAATTCACAACCGATACTGCCTACGACATCACCTATACATAAAATTCTCATAGTTATCCCTCCGTTTGTGTCCGATTGCAAAATTTCAGTCGTTCAAAGCAAAACATACAAATTGATTATAACACAACTTTTCTATTCTGTCACATCAAAATCAACCTGATCTGCAATATTTTCGTTAAAAATATAATCTGTTGTCACCCTGTAGCTGTCTTTATTTTCTTTAACAGAAATTTGTTTTGAAATAACCTTGCTTTTATTCTTTGTAAAAATCTCATAGAGAATACAATCAGCCTTTGCAATCTCCTCAGCCTTGTTTTTACTTACAGAGTTTTCGGTTGTTACAAGTTCACGGTCGGTTCTGATTTTAAGTCCTACCGGCAGAACAACATCATTTATAAACAGATTTTCTCCGTGAACTGTACTTACAAAATTATCGTAGTTTTCAAAGGCAAAATTACAGGGAAAATCAAGCCATAAAAATCTGAAATTTTTTCTGTCAACATAATTTTCGTCAGCGTAACTGTAGGTTACTTTTTTCGGAATTGAAAGCGTTTGCTGTTCGGTAATGTCTGCATAAACCTTTGCGTTTGCTCTTAAGTAACGCATATCGCCCTGCTTGGTTTCGTCAAGCCCGCTGACAAGAATCTGACCGTTTACAACTCCGCTGCCCTTTGTAACAACAGGTCTGCCGTTATATGCCTGAATCCGTGTTATAACTCCGTCCTTAACCGCTTTTACATTGCAAGGATTTTTGGAGGTGTCAAGCTTCGGCTTTTTGTAGGTTTCCTTTACTTCAACCGTGACAAGACTGCCCGTTATGTTTATGCTCATCCAGCGGATATCGTCACATTTCAGCTGAATATTGCGTTCTATCTGATCTGTATCGAGATTGTTTTTCCACACACCGACAGAAATCCCGTTATCACCAAGTAACGATTCAAGATATGTATTGCTGATTTCCTCTGTACCCGAAATTTTGACCGACCAGATAAAATTTGAAAGAAAAATACAGAGAATAATTCCGCATACCGCACCTGCAAAAAGTCCTGTTCTCTTCTTATAGCGGTTAATAATAAACGGCAGTCCGTGTTTGGCTGTTATTCTTGTTTTAACCCTTGATTTGCGTGCAAGAATTCTGATTTTTTTGTAGTCGGAAAGGTACATTGAGGCTGATATTGCGTTCTTTTTCGGAACGGGATTCCAGAGATTCACACCGTTTTTTGCGGTTATGTTCATAAATCTTTCGGGAAATTTTCCGCTTGCGGTAAAGTCCACACTTCCTCTGAGAAAGCGTATTATTTTAAGGAGCATAGTTTCACCTCACGAAAGAAAGTTGATGTCGGTTACAAAGCCTTCAATTTCAACGCAGGAGCTTGAAATGCACTTCAATGTCATTCCTCTCCCGCAAAATGAAATTACGGTTTTGCAGGTATTAATTTTTATGCTTTCGCTGTCATAGAGCAAAATTCCCGTTGAACCCTCAACGGTTATTCGGCGGTTTCCGAGCATCTCTATATACGGCATTGTTCCCATATCGAACATCGGAGAAGGCAATCTTTCGTTTTTATCGGCAATTCGTTTCTTCTTTGGCAAAAAAATCTCCCCTGTTTTCGTTTCTCATTTATTTTTATGCAACTGCCGTCATATATATTAATTGGTGATTAATATGTTCCTGAGTAAAAGTGCCGTAAAGGCGGTGAATATTTTTAAAGCAATCGGAATTTTCCTTTTATGCATTACGGCTCTTTTGTTTTCAAAAGAATGTTCAAAGGGTGCTGAAAACGGCATAGGCTTGTGCCTTTCAACGCTTGTACCGTCACTTTTCCCTTTCATGGTGCTTGCCTCATATATTACAGATAGCGGTCTTGCAGAAAAAATCGGCAGACATCTTTCATGGCTGACAAAACCGCTTTTCGGACTTGACGGTTGCTTTGCATCGGCAATAATTCTCTCGCTTGTCGGAGGTTATCCCGTTGGTGCAAAGACGGTAAATTCGCTTTATAAAAAAGGTGCGGCAAGTGAAAGTGAGTGTAAACGGGCAGGTCTGTTTTTGGTGTGTTCGGGACCGGGATTTCTTGTGAATTTTATCGGCGCACAGCTTTATTCGAGCATTGAAGTCGGGCTTATTATATTTGCCGCCCAATGCATCTCGGTTTTTATACTTGGATTCGCTTTAAAATTCGTTTGCAGAAACAAACTTGATGATAATTCCAATTTGGAAACATTAATAAGCACTCCGCAAAAAGGCGACGCACTTGTAAAGTCTGTTCTTGACGGTGCAAGGGGAATGTTTGCAATCTGCGCATTTGTGGTGCTGTTTTCGGCATTTACTGAGATTTTCTGCTCACACATTACGGATGAAAATATTCAAAAACCGTTTTTGATACTCACGGAAGTTTGCAATGCGGTTACTGCTGTATCAAAAGATTTGCCGATTGAGGTTGTTGCATTTTCGGCAGGATTCGGCGGACTTTGCGTACATTTTCAGATTTTCTCGGCACTTGGAGGTATTAAGGTTAATAAAATGTTATTTTTCCTTTGCAGAATTTTGCAAGGATTTATCACCGCATTGCTTACGCATTTAGGAATAAAACTTTTCTCCGTCACAACCGATGTTTTTTCAACATCAACGGTTGAAAATTTCAGTTTTTTCGGAGGAACTGCCCTTTCGGGAGCGGCTTTGCTTTTTACCGCTTTATGCTTTTTATATTCACTCAAAAATTACAAACAAAATTGACGGAGGTTACTTTATGTGCGGAATAGCAGGATGGATTGACCACTCACAGGATATGAGCGAAAGAATCGATTTGCTCAACAGAATGTCTGAAACGCTTGACAGGCGAGGTCCTGACGAAAACGGTTTGTACATTAACCGTGGGGCGGCGCTTATGCACAGGCGGCTTGTTGTAATTGACCGTGAAAACGGCAAACAACCGATGTCGGTTCGTCACAAGGACACGACCTATGTCATTGTCTATAACGGCGAACTTTATAACACAGCCGAGCTTCGTGAGGAGCTGAAAGCATCGGGTTTTCATTTCAGAGGTCACAGCGACACGGAGGTTGTGCTGAAATCGTACATTAAATACGGTGTTGACTGCTGCAAAAAGCTGAACGGAATTTTTGCCTTTGCAATCTACAACACAAGCGACAAATCTCTGTTTTTGTGCAGGGACAGAATCGGCGTTAAGCCGCTGTTCTACTATGAATACAACGGTGGCTTGCTGTTTGCGTCAGAAATAAAAGCGTTGCTTGCAAGCAAGGTTGTAAAGCCTCAAATTGACGAACAGGGACTCAATGAAATTTTCTTTTTAGGACCTGCAAGAACACCTTCGTTCGGAGTTTTCAAGGGAGTATTTGAGCTTAATCCGGGCGAATGTGCAATGTATAGGCACTCAAAGCTTCGCCGAAAAAAATACTACACCGTTGAGGCAAAAGAGCATACAGACAATGAAGTAACTACCATTGAAAAGACGAGATATCTGCTGACTGATGCAATTCAGCGACAGCTTGTGAGTGATGTTCCGCTGTGCTTTTTCCTTTCGGGAGGGCTTGACAGCAGTATAATTGTCAAGACCGCATCAATGTACAACAAGGAACACAAACTCGGCAAAATCAACACCTACTCGGTTGAATACCGTGACAACGAAAAATATTTTCAAAAGAGCAATTTTCAGCCTACTCCCGACTACGAATTTATTTCGATGATGTCAAAAAATGCCGACACAAAGCACAGGGAAATTGTCCTTGACAACACGCTTGTGTGCGACGCACTTTATGAAAGTGTTCAGGCAAGGGATTTGCCGGGGTATGTCGATGTTGACTCGTCACTTTTGCTCTTCTGCAAAGAAATTAAGCAAAACTACACCGTTGCGCTTTCGGGAGAATGTGCCGATGAACTTTTCGGCGGATATCCGTGGTATCACAACCATGAAATACTTTTTGATGATTGTTTTCCGTGGTCAAAAAGTCAGGATATTCGCAGGAGTATTCTCAAGGACGGTGTGCTGAAAAACGGCGAGGAGTATGTCAGACAAAGGTATCTTGACACAATAAGCCTTGCCCCAAAGCTTAAAAGTGACACCGACCTTGACAGGCGAATGCGAGAGATGTTCTACCTGAATTTTTACTGGTTTATGCAATGTCTGCTTGAGCGAAAAGACAGATGCTCAATGTTCAGCGGACTTGAGGTAAGAGTGCCGTTCTGCGATTACAGACTTGTTGAATATGCGTACAATATGCCGTGGGAATTAAAGGCATGGGGCAACCGTGAAAAGGGAATTGTGCGAAAGGCTTTTGAGGATATTCTGCCCGAAGAAATTTGCTGGCGAAAGAAAAGCCCGTACCCGAAAACGCACAATCCGATTTACTTCAACGAGTGTGTAAAAAGGGTTAGAAAAATTCTTAAAAAGCGTTCAATTCTAAACGAACTGCTTGACCGAAAAGGAATTGAAGATATCATTGAAAATCCCGATAAAATCACAAATCCGTGGTACGGTCAGCTGATGAAAGCACCGCAGATTCTTGCGTATATAATCGAACTTGACTACTGGTTTGATAAATATAATGTTGAAATAGTGTAACGGTTATGTTAAAATCTGAGTGTAAAAAGCTCTGGGAGATGTAGAAAATTAACCGTAAACAATATATTAAACTGACCGATTTCTTCAAGAATAACAAATCCGCAAAAAATGTGTTGAAATTCGTATATAAAATTTTTCCGCTGATAGTATTTGCAAGCTATCCGATTTTGCTTGTATATACATTTTTGTGGCAAAAAGATTTGTTTTTAAAGTCGCTGACTGTACCTGCGGGGGTGTTTTTTGGAATAACACTTCTGCGAATTATCATAAAAGAAGAACGCCCGTATGTGCGGTACGGAGTTGCGCCTGTTTTTGCAAAGAACCGCAAGCCCGACAGTATGCCGAGCCGCCACACCGCAAGCGCATTCATCATTGCAATGGCAATTTTGCGGTTCAATGTGTGGGCAGGAATTGCATACCTCTTCATTGCGGTTATAATTTCCGTATCAAGAGTGTGTGCAGGAGTGCATTATGTGCGTGATGTCATAGTCGGTGCAGCAATAGCAATCCTCTGCGGAATTGTATTTTTGTTTTTGTTATTTTAATATAAAATTGTGCAAACGGTAACAATGTTACGCTCAATCATAATTTTCAATTTTAAAAAGCCACAGTAGATTTTAACTTTCTACTGTGGCTTTTTTGTTGGTTGTTAAGTTGTGTAATATCTGTTTATGTAACAGCGATATTATTTTTTGTCGGCTGTTTTTTCTGTAAGGTCGATGATATCGCCTGTGCAATGGGGACATTTTGTGGCTTTGATATCAATATCACTGAAACAGAACGGACACTTTTTTGTTGTGGGAGCTTCTTCGGATTCAGGCTTTTTGCCGAGTGACATAACCTTGTTGACAAGCTTTACGATAAGGAAGATTACGAAAGCCATAATCAGAAAGTTGATTACCGCTGTGATAAACTTACCGTACATAATTGTTGCGCCGTTGATTGCAACCTGAAACTGGTCAAAGTTGACACCGCCGAAGATACCGAGAATCGGCGAAATGATGTCGCTTGTGAGAGAAGTTACGATTGCCTGAAAAGCCGCACCGATGATAACGCCGACTGCGAGATCAAGCACATTTCCACGCATTATGAATTCCTTAAACTCCGAAAAAAACTTTTTCATTTTGCCCTAATCCCCTTTATTTAATTTTCAAAATCAGCCAAGAATTGCCTTATGGTAAACCTTTTTACCCTTTTTGATTACAACATAGCCTTTTTCAAAATCAGACTTTGCAACCTTTGCGTAAACATCTGTTACCTTTTCATCGTCAACAGAAACACCGCCCTGCTGAATAAGTCTTCTGCCCTCGCCGTTTGAAGGGATAAGTCCGCACTTCTTCATGAGGTCAAGAATTCCGATTTCGCCGTCTGCAAAATCAGCCTCTGTAAGAGTTGTTGAAGGCATATTGTCAGTATTTGTCTTGTTGCTGAAGATTGCTCTTGCGGCCTCCTGAGCCTTGTCAGCCTCCTCTTTGCCGTGAACAAGCTCTGTAAGCTCATGAGCAAGAATTTCTTTTGCTTTGTTGATTTCACTGCCCTCAAGCTTTGCAAGCTCATCAATTTCTTCAAGCGAAAGGAATGTGAGCATTTTAAGGCACTTGATTACATCGCCGTCATCAACATTTCTCCAATACTGGTAGAAATCGTAGGGGCTTGTCTTTTCGGCTGAAAGCCATACTGCACCCGACTGGGTTTTACCCATTTTCTTACCCTCTGAGTTGAGGAGAAGATTGATTGTCATTGCGTATGCGTTCTTGCCGAGCTTTCTTCTGATAAGCTCTGTACCGCCGAGCATATTGCTCCACTGGTCATCGCCGCCGAACTGCATATTACAGCCGTACTTCTGATAGAGAGCATAGAAGTCGTATGACTGCATAATCATATAGTTAAATTCAAGGAAGCTGAGTCCCTTTTCCATTCTCTGCTTGTAGCACTCTGCACGAAGCATATTATTAACGCTGAAACAAGCGCCTACATCACGGAGAAGTTCAACATAGTTAAGGTCAAGAAGCCAGTCTGCGTTATTTACAAGAAGAGCCTTGCCCTCAGAAAAATCGATAAAACGGCTCATCTGCTTTTTGAAGCAATCAACATTGTGCTGAATTGTTTCCTTTGTCATCATCTGACGCATATCTGTTCTGCCTGACGGATCACCGATCATACCCGTACCGCCGCCTACGAGTGCAATTGGCTTGTTGCCTGCCATCTGAAGTCTTTTCATAAGGCAAAGAGCCATAAAGTGACCTACATGGAGGCTGTCGGCTGTCGGGTCAAAGCCGATATAGAATGTGGCTTTACCGCTGTTTACAAGCTCTCTGATTTCTTCTTCGTCCGTAACCTGAGCGATAAGTCCTCTGGCTACGAGTTCTTCATATACTCCCATATTTAAAAATTCCTTTCGATTTTTGTCAGTTAAACAATAATATTATAACATTATTTAATTTATAGTCAACCTTTCAGGCATGAGTTTTGGTGCAAATCTCGCCGTTTTCGACTGTTATCATAACGGTTTTATCGCTGTCTGTCCGATAAACATTTTTGCACACGCTGTTAAGCAAGGCTGTTATGTAGTAATCGGGAAGTGCCGTATCATCAGCCGAAACGCTTATTACAGCTGTTTCGGGGCTTGCCTTTGCAAGAAAATCTTCACTTGAAGAATACTTACTGCCGTGGTGTGCAACCTTGAGAACATCGCATTTTAATTCTTTGTCAGAATTAACCATTGATTCTTCCCTTTTTGACGAAATGTCGCCTGTAAAAAGAAATCGCTTTTCGTCATATTCAAGCATTGTTACAAGCGAATTATCGTTTGTGTTGCCGAAGTTCTTTTCGGGTTGATAAAATTTAAAGGTCATATTTCCGATTCCAACGGGTTTGTCTGAAACCGGAATTACGGTTTTTATATTATTTTCTTTTATAGAATTAACAAGCTTTTCGTATTCGGGTGTATTGTGGCTGTCGGAATATTTTCCGAAATAAACAACATCCGTACCGAATTCATCTATGATATCGGGCAGCGAACCGATGTGGTCGCTGTCGGGGTGTGACACGATTACGGCATCAAGATGAGTTACCGAACTGCGTTTGAGATAGGCAGTAAGTTTATCGGTCACAAGATTTGTTCCTCCGTCAATCAGCACACTTTTATCTCCGCATTTAATCAGCGTACAATCAGCCGAACCGACATTGATAAACGAAACAGAAAAATCGGACTCCATATCTGCTGAAATTCCGAAAAATGTATAGACATCGTTCCAATCGGGAATTCCGAGAGGTTTTCCGAATGAAACAAGCAGTACACAGGCAATGAAAAGTACGCATACCGATATTTTCAGTATGAAAAAGATTTTATTTCTTTTTGTTTTTTCGTCTGTACTTTGCGAACTTATCTTTGCCGTTTTTGCCTCTTCCCTTCTGATTCTGCGAATTGCGGTTGTTGTTCTGTTTTGAATAACCGCCCTGTGTTTGTCCAGCCATCGGAGTTACAAGACATTTTTTATCGTTACCGATTAAATCCCGTCTGCCGGCTTTGATGAGTGCTTTGATTACAAGCGGTTTGTTTTCGGGAATGAAATACTGCAACAACGCCCTTTGCATTGCCTTTTCATTTTCAGACTTGGGAACATAAACCTCTTTGAGAGTGTACGGATCAAGCTCCGTATAGAACATACTCGTTGAAATTGTACCCGGAGTCGGATAGAAGTCCTGAACCTGTTTTGGGTGAATGTTTTCACGCTTGCAGAAAAGCGCAAGTTCTACGGCATCCGAAAGTGTTGAACCGGGGTGTGAGCTCATCAGATACGGCACGACATACTGGTCTTTATTTTCCTTGCCCGTAAAATCGTAGAACATCTTACAAAAACGCTTGTAGCTTTCAATATGCGGCTTGCCCATTTTGTCAAGAACTGCCGCTGAACAATGCTCGGGGGCAACTCTCAGCTGACCGCTGATGTGATACTTTACGAGTTCACGGAAAAATTCGTCATTTTCATCTTCAATAAGATAATCAAAACGGATTCCGCTGCGGATAAACACCTTTTTAATTCCCTTGAGATTTCTCAGCTTTCGCAAAATATCAAGATATTCCGTGTGTGAAACCTGCATATTCGGGCAAGGTGTCGGTGCAAGACATCTTCTGTTTTTACAAAGTCCGAGCTTTTTCTGCTTTTCGCATGACGGAAGTCTGAAGTTTGCGGTAGGTCCTCCGACATCGCTTATGTAGCCCTTGAATCGTGGATTATCAAGAAAACTTTCAGCCTCCTCAATAATACTCTTTTCACTTCTGACGGTTACCGCTCTGCCCTGATGAAAAGCAAGTGAGCAGAAATTACAAGCACCGAAACAACCACGGTTGTGTGTGATTGAAAACAGTACTTCGTTTATACCGGGTACGCCGCCGAAACTTTCATAACACTTTGGATACCAACGCTCATACGGCAGAGAATAGACATAATCAAGCTGTTTTGTGTCAAGGGGCTGCATCGGAGGATTCTGCACAAGAATATACTTTCCGTGCCTTTGAATGAGGGTTTTGCCCCTTACTGCATCAGCCTCCTCAAGCTCCCTGCGTGATGCAATTGCATAGTCACGCTTGTCCTCTTTTACACGCTCGTAGCTTGGAAGTTCGACAACCGACTTTGGCACATAATCGTCTGTACGAATTTTATAGCAAACACCTCTGATGTCGTAAAGCGATTCAACAGGATAGCCCTCGGAAAGTCTTTTTGCAATTTCAATTGTCTGTAACTCGCCCATTCCGTACACAAGCAAATCTGCCTTGCTGTCGAAAATAATCGAGGGCATTACCTCATTTTTCCAATAATCATAATGAGCAAATCTTCTGAGTGATGCCTCAAGACCTCCGATTATAATGGGAGAATCGGGATATAGCTTTCTGATTATGTTGCAGTAAACTGTGACTGCTCTGTCGGGACGCCTGCCGTTTTTACCGCCTGCCGTATAAGCATCATCATGTCTTTTACGCTTTGCAACCGTGTAGTGGGCAACCATACTGTCAATGTTGCCTGCCGACACCATAAAACCGAGCCTTGGTTTTCCGAACTGTGTAAAATCATCATCGTTTTTCCAATTAGGTTGTGCAAGGAATGCTGTTTTGTAACCGCAATCCTCAAGAACTCTCGTGATTATTGCCGCACCGAATGACGGATGGTCAACATAGCTGTCACCGCAAACATATACAAAATCGACTTCGCTCCAACCTCGATCACGCATTTCTTTTGCGTTCATCGGTAAAAAAGCCATATTGAACCCTCCTTTATTTATTAATTAGCTCTGTTTTCAAGTGCATTTCTGCGTTCGAGCCATTCGTTGTAGGTCATGAGAACATCTCTCGGTTTTGAACCCTGATGAGGGCCTACAACTCCCATTTGTTCCATATCGTCAATCATTCTGCCTGCTCTTGCGTAGCCGACCTTGAGTCTTCTCTGCAAAAGTGAGGTTGATGCCTGTCCTGCTTCAATTACGCACTTGATTGCCTCTTCCATTTTGCTGTCAATATCAAGACCTTCGTCAAATGATGAATCTGAATCACCCGATTTTTTGCCCTGAGCAATTTCTTCAGCGGCAATTCTCTTGATTTTTTCTTCGATTTCAGAATTATACTGAGCCGAATATGCTTTCTTTATGTAGTGGGTTACACCCTCGATTTCTTCATCGGAAGCGTAGCAGCCCTGAACACGAATAGGCTTTGGAGCGCCTACAGGCGAAAACAGCATATCGCCTCGGCCGATGAGCTTTTCACCGCCGCCTGTATCAAGAATTGTACGGGAGTCTGTGTTTGAACTTACCTTGAGTGAAATACGGCTCGGTACATTCGCCTTGATAAGACCTGTGATTACATTAACGGTAGGTCTTTGGGTTGCAAGGATAAGGTGCATACCTGCGGCACGAGCCATCTGAGCAAGTCGGCAGATTGAGTCCTCAACCTCGCTCGGAGCCGCCATCATCAAATCGGCAAGCTCGTCAATTGCAATTACAACACGGCTCATTTTTTCTTTGGCAACGGGAAGTCCGTTCACTTCAAGAACAGGCTGAATCTCTTCTCCCTCTTCATTAACAACAGGTGGATTTTTCTCCATATAATTCATATTTTTTTCGATAAGAGAATTATATGAATCAATATCCTTACAATCGTATTCGGAGAAAATTTTATATCTCTGGAGCATTTCGTTTACCGCCCACGCAAGCGCACCCGCCGCCTTTTTTGCGTCGGATACTACGGGAATGAGCAAATGCGGAATACCCTTGTATTTTGAAAATTCAACCATTTTCGGGTCAATAAGCAACAGCTTTACTTCATCGGGAGTTGCCTTGTAGAGAATACTCATAAGAATTGAGTTTACACATACGGATTTACCTGAACCGGTTGTACCTGCAATGAGCAGATGCGGCATTTTGGCAAGGTCGGTAACAACAATTTCACCAGATATATCTCTGCCGAGAACGGTTGTGAGCTTACTCTTGCTGTTTCTGAACTTGTCCGAATCAATCAATTCACGCATTGTCACCATGCTTACAACCTTGTTCGGAACTTCAATTCCGACTGCCGCCTTACCCGGAATAGGCGCTTCAATACGAACACCGTTTGCGGCAAGGCTGAGTGCGATATCATCGGAGAGATTTGTAATTTTGCTGATTTTAACACCGGGGGCAGGCTGTAACTCATAGCGTGTTACAGACGGACCTCGGCAGATGTTTACAATGCTTGCCTTTACACCAAAGCTTGTGAGGGTATCAATAAGCTTTTTGGCATTATTCTGCATTTCTTCCATTGCATCGCTGTCATCGGAATTTAGCTTTGGTTTGAGCAACTGAATCGGTGGGAACTGATACTTCTTTTCTTCTTTTTGAGAATTATCGGAACGAACAGCTCTGTCAAGCTGTTCCGCAATTTCATCGCCGGCCTCCTCGCTGTTGTCTTTTTTGCTTTTGAGAAGTGCTTTTTTGACGATGTTCTCAGTTTCGGCATCAGGCTTGACCTCTGTCGGTTCAGCCTTAGAAGCTGACTTTTCGTTTGAGATATCCTCTGCAATTGCAGAAACCGTATTGTCGGCACTTTTGCCCATAGGCTTGCTTGCACGATTGATTATGTTGATGAGATCCTGTGACAGATCCTTGTCTGCGGCATTTTCTTCCTTTGAATCGGCAATATCCGTGTCAATTCCGTTTACTGACAACTTTGCTTTCTTGACCTTTGTCTTTTTGTCATCAAGCGGAATGTCAATAAAACTTCCCGAGGACTTTCTGTTTTCGCCTTCAAGCGCAATGTCGATATCGCCTCTTTCGGCAAGCTTTCTCTCACGGTTTTCTTCTCTGCGTTCTCTGCGAACTCTTGCCCTTTCCTCACCTGCTTCACGGATATGTACGGCTGTTCTTGACGCCGCCGCTGTCATATCTTTAATAGAAATGTTCGCAACAATAAGGATAAGTGCGGCTGTTACAACAAAGCTTGTAAAAAGTGCGGCTGTACTGCCGAACAGGACAACAAGCGGATAGCCGAGCAGTCCGCCGATTATTCCGCAATCGAAAGTCATATACCTTGAGGTATCGGAGGCATCCTTGAACAGATTGCCAAGACAAGCAAAAAAGTTCATATCAGAATATTTTGCACCGCTGCCTGCGTAAATCAACGCCCCGATAAACAGAATTATGACGACACAAAGGAAAAGCTTCAGCTTATAGCGTGCAACCTGTTTCTCCTTTTCAGTCATAACACACAAATAAAAAAGCGTTACGGGAACAAGAAAAATTCCGAATCCGAGAACTCCGAAAAAGAAACTGCGTAACATTGTCCAGACATTTGAACCTTTTATGAAAATTATGCAGACAAAAACAGCCGCAACGGCGGCATAGAGGATTGCCCTTACACGCGGCGAAAGTCCGCTGCTCCTTTTCGGAACAGCGGATGCTTTGGTTCTGCTTGCAGTTTTTGCACCTTTTGATGAGGTTTTTGAAGAAGTCTTTTTTCTTCCCGACGCAGTATTTTTAGTTTTGTCAGCTTTATTTTTGTTAGCTGCCAATAAAATCACTCCATTTAAAATTTATGCAATTGGCGCACCTGTGAAAAGGTTTACGCCCGTGTTCATTTCGATGATTGAAATTACAATAAATGCAACACCGACAACCGCTGTGTAGATTACGAAAATTTCCATTTTGTCGGATTTCAGGAACCACTTAAAAATTACGATTGCAAGATAGCCTACAACTGCGGAAACCGCCATTCCGATAATCAGCGGAAGAAACTCAATATTGCTTAAACCTTCGGGTGACTTAATTGCATCCACACCCTCAAGAAGTGCCGCCGCAAGGATTGACGGGATACCGAGTACGAATGTGTAGTCAAGTGCCTTCTGCTTTGAGATTCCTCTCATCTCACCGACCGAAAGTGTTGAGCCTGAACGGGAAAGTCCCGGAAGGAGTGCGGCACAAACCTGTGTTACACCGACAAGGATTGCGTCAACAACATTAAAATTATCTCTTGTTGCCTTTGCATTGCTCTTTGTTGCAAGATGTTTGTGAGTTGAGGCAACACTCTTGCGGTTACGGATAATACCGATTGTTAAAAGTACGCTTGTAAGAATGAGCGAACAGGCAGTTACTATGAGAACAGGACTTGCGGAAAGCCGGTCTGCAAGGTCCTTGAGTTTCATATCTGTTCCGGGAATCGGCAGGAAAAGCAAGAACAGCGGTATAAGACCGATGATGAGCATTACAACGAGATTACGGTTGTAATTCATTTTGCTCCATTTGAACTTGCCCGTGAAAATATCCTTGAGCATAAGGAAAAATTCTTTGATAAGATCCCACACAAGTTTGTGGTAGAATGCAACAACGGCAACAAGTGTGCCGACATGGAGCATTACATTAAAGAAAAGATTGCTTTCGCCTGTGCCTGCACCGAGAATGTGCTGTGTGATTGCGAGGTGTCCGCTGCTTGATACGGGCAAAAATTCGGTAAGTCCCTGAACAATACCCTGAATAATAGCATCTAAAATTGACATGGTTATGTATTCCCTCCAAAAAATAAGTTTTCAAATCTTCTTTTTTATTTGTACGCTGAAAAGCCGTATGGGTTGGCATAATTAAGATTTCACACAAATCATAAGCGTCACAATATATATGTATTCGGGCAAAACGCCCGAAATTATTTTTCCTGCTTTTTTGAGCGTGATTTTGCGGACTTTGGCTTGCTCTCTTTGTTTTCTTTAATCAAATCATAAAGAGCGTCAATTGCGTCGGAAACTGTTCCGACCTCGTCAATCAAGCCTTCTTCAACAGCCTCTTCTCCCTCAAGAATAGTTCCGATATCCATTACAAGCTCACCCGTGTTAAGCACAAGCTGATTATAACGGTCTTTTGTAATATTGGAATTTTCGGCAACAAAGGTTGTGATTCTGTCCTGCATACGCTGAAAATATTCAAAGGTCTGCGGAACTCCGAGTGTGAGACCTGTTGTTCTGACGGGATGAACCGTCATTGACGCACTCTTTGCGATAAAGCTTTTCTTTGCCGCAACAGCAAGCGGAATTCCTATTGAATGACCTCCGCCGAGTACGATGGAAACGGTCGGCTTTTTCATTCCCGAAATCACCTCGGCAATTGCAAGACCTGCCTCAACATCTCCGCCGACTGTGTTAATCAGCACAAGCAGGCCGTCAATTCTTTCGTCCTCCTCAACCGAAACAAGCAGAGGGATGACATGCTCGTATTTTGTGGTTTTGTTTTGTTGCGAAAGAATGTAATGACCTTCAATCTGACCGATAATCGTCAGGCAATGCAGCACACAGTCCTTATGAGTTGTGAGAACAGAACCTGTTTCGCCGATTCGGTCTGTTTGTTCTTCACTTATGGGGCTGTCGTTTGCAAGCTTTTGCGGATCTTCATCCGGTGCAGGATTTTTAACATAGTTCCCTTTTTTTGATGAGACTTTTGAAGATTTTGATTTTTGTGGCATTGTATGCACCTCCGAGAATAGTTTCACCGAAATTGCACGCAAAATGTATGCATACAAAAAATAAGACGCACAAGCCACACTGTTCAATTGTAAAAAGCCTTTAGTGACCATTATACCATTACAGCAAAATTATTTCAATAATTTTATTTCTTTATTTCTAATAAGTAATAATTATTTAAAAGAATTATAGTAGTATTAAAGAAATATTATTCCGACAGAACCTGTCGGAAGTTGTTATGGAGTGATATTCAGTTGACATCTGACATAATTATGGGTGTTGTCATTTTAGTCCTTATTTTGCTTTCGGCGTTCTTTTCGGCGATTGAAACTGCATTTTCGTTTGTAAACAAGGTGCGTGTTCAGCGTTACAAGGATGACGGCAACAAAAAAGCGGCAACAGCGCTCTACATAATCGAGCATTTCGACAATGCCCTTACAACAATTCTCATCTGCAACAATGTTGTAAACCTGAGCTGTTCTTCAATTGCGACTGTGCTGTGTATGAATCTTTTCGGTGACGCAGGCTCGGCAATTGCAACAGGTGCAACAACTTTTCTTGTTCTGACATTCGGTGAGATTGTGCCGAAATGTCTTGCAAAGGAACATTGCGATGCCTTTTCACTCAAAACAGCCGGATTGCTCAGAGGACTTATGACACTTCTTACACCGCTTGTGTGGATTTTCACACGATTTAAAATGATTGCCTTAAAGATTGCAGGCAGCAGCGGTGACGCTCCGTCAGTTACTGAAAATGAGCTTAAATACATTGTTGAGAGCATTGAAGAAGAAGGCGTTCTTGAAGAGAGCGAAAGCGAGATGGTTCGCTCTGCACTTGACTTTGACGAAACTACTGCCGAGGAAATTCTCACTCCGAGGGTTGACATCACATTTATCAGCGTTGATGACTCGCCTGAAAAAATCAAGGATATCATCATTGAAAACCGCTATTCAAGAATTCCCGTGTACGAAGGCACGGTTGACCATGTTGTCGGTATTCTCCATACAAGAGATTATCTTGAACGACTTGCAGACGGTAAAGCGCCCGATGTTAAGGAGCTTATGCAGCCGCCTTACTTTGTGTTCAAAACGCAACAGCTTTCCAAAATTCTTAATGCATTCAAACGCACAAAAATTCATCTTGCGGTCGTTACGGATGAATACGGCGGAACACTCGGTATTGTTACAATGGAGGATTTGCTCGAAGAAATTGTCGGCGAAATATGGGACGAGGACGAAGAAATTGAGCATAACTACTACAAAATCGGCAAGGGCGAGTTCCTTGTAAACGGTGATATGGAGCTTGAAGATATGCTCGGTCTGTTCGATATGGACGAGGACAGTCTTGAATGTGACAGCGTGACGGTCGGTGGTTATATTCTTGAACACGCAGGAACAATCCCCCACAAGCGTGACAACATTGAGGCCGACGGCTTTAAGTTTACCGTTATGGAGGTTAAGGATCAGCGTATTTTACGGGTTGTTGTCAAGAAAAACGATACTTCCGAAGAAAACGAATCCGATGAAAAAAGCGATAACAAAAAGTCTGAATAAATAAAACATAACAGGAGCAGTATTTTCCTTACCGCTCCTGTTTTTTTACTGTATTTTTTTGCAGAGAGAAGTGCATAATGCGCTGACGGGGATACAAAGAAATGCCCACAAGGTGCTGTAAAACGGGCAAATCTGTCCTTTTAAATTAAGTCGGCAGTTTGAATAATCCCAGACATTAAGCCTGAATTTCAAATTGACAACACAACCGCAGCAGTATTCAAGTGCGGTAATTATCGCACTTCCCGATATGCATTTTTGCAGCATATTCATTTTTGAAAAGCGCTTGTAAAATCTGAAAAGCGACACAAACGCAGTTCCGCCCGTGACCGCCATTGACCAATGAGTTTTTCTCCGCCACAAAATTTCAAGCAGAGCGTAGCCTGCTCCGCCTATTGAAAAGAGAATGCAATCGTTACGCAACCGTAAACTTTTTTTCATAAGAAATCACCTGTTTTAGTTTTTGCCGAAACAGGTGATTTATTTAACCTATGAATTTTTTATTTTGTCAGAGCATCTCTTTTAGTTCTTCAAGAGAATAAAGACAGTTGATTGCGGTCAAAAATGCGTTTGTTGAAAGATATGACGGCAGACCGAGTTTTTTAAGAATCTTCTTGCGGTTTATTTCCGAATTTTCAGTTCCCGTAAGTCCGAGGACAAATAGATCGGCTTTAGTAATTTTCCTTTCGGGAATATTATTTTCTTCGCCGATTATCTCGGCACCGCTTTTACGGATTGCATTTATTATAACCTCATCGCTGACGCCTTCAACGCCCAAAAGCCCCTCTTTACCGCCTTTTGCCTTGCGTTTTTCCTTGCCTTTGATTTGAGGAATATAACAATTTTTAATTTTTGAATTATCGACCGAGCCTTTGAGGAAATTCCTTATTACAAAGCCTGCACCGTCGCTGTCGGTCATTATAAGTATTCCCCTTGTTTCGGCAATTTTGCGGATAAGCGACTGCTTTTCTTTGTCGGAAAAAACACGGAAACCGTTGGTTTCGATTATCGGAGCATCTACAATTGATGAAAGCTTTATCTTGTCATATCTGCCCTCAACTATGACAGCCTCACGGATTTTGAGCATTAGATTCTGCCCTCCTTTGCAATCAAAAGCAAACGGGAAATAAGCTGTTCAATTAAAAATCTTTGATTAACAGAAACTGATTTCAGCTTTTCGTCTGTTTCAACAAGCACATCAAGGCTTTTCCGAAGTGCCTCGGTTGAAGTCCTTGAAACGGAGGTTCTCGCCCTGTTTAACACAAACGCACGATTTTTGTAGGCAAAATCTTTCGCCACGGTTTCTTTACTGACTGAGCATTCATCTGCAACACGCATACGATACGCATCGACATAGGCGGATGAAAGTGCATAGAGAATGTTAATCGGTTCTTCCCGCTGACAAAAAAGTGTGTCAAGCTTTCTGAACGCTCTGTCATCTCTGCCGTTAATAACATCGTCAGCCATATCATATGTTCTTGCTTCAAGGTTTACGGTTGACAAAAGGTCGATATCACGGTCGGTAATTTCCTCACCCTTTGCATATGCGGCAATTTTGTTGACCTCGTTTTTCAGAAGATTGAGGTCATCGCCGACATTTGAAATAATCTTTGACGCATTGAGGTGTGAAATCAGCTTGCCGTTTTCGTTTGCCCACTTTGCAACATACTTTTCGATAATTTGTGAATTGATTTTTTCAAAACAGCAGACGCTGCCGATTTTTTCAACACGCTTTATAAGAGCTGTAAAAGAAGTTTTATTCTTTGACGGAACATAAGTCGGCATTGAAATTATGAGAACCGTACCGTCCCATGCTCTGCTTGTAAGCTCTTTTAGAGTATCAAGCCTATCCTTTACCATATTATCAAAGTAAATGTCGGTCACAACAACACAGTTGCGTTCCGCCATAAACGGCATTATTTGCAGGGATGCGGCAAGTTCCTGAAAATCAATGTCACCGCTGAATGTATGATAATTGAAATCAGACGGATTTTTGCCTGCAACAGCCTCACAAAGCTTTTTTGTGTAACTTTTGACAAACATCTGCTCCGAACCGTAGATGAGGTACACAGGCGAAAAGCTTTTGTTTTTAATTTGTTTTTTCAGGTCTGCTTCGGTGATGCGCGGCATTTTATCCTCCGTTCAGATTGACCGTTATGTTCCTTTCAGATGTTGAAATAACGGTTGGACTGATTTCTTTAATAGAATCATAATTTTTCTTAAACTGCTTTTCCGATCCCGAAAATATCACGGTATTGCATGATATCAAATCGAAATTTTCGGGGACGGAATCAATCAACAAACAATCGGGGTTGCGATACTTTTCGGGCAGATTTGAAAGGTCTGCATCTGTCGGCACAAACAATACAGTCATATTTTTCCCTTTTATGAACTGAAACATTGTGTTGTCAACGCAGATTACCTCATCCGTCACCGTATCGGAAAGATTCAGCGTAAAATGACTGTTTCCGCCGAAAGTCTGTCGGCTGTTACCGTCAAAAGCGTTCAAAAGATTTTGCTTTTTAATGTCATTATCATATACCAAAATATTATTTAAGTCAAATTTTGTGACCGCAAAGCGTTCAAGAGAAGAATATTTATTATTCTGATTTGGAATTATCATATATTCAATATCTGAGTATCTTTCGCTGATATCGGCTGTCACATCATCTGCGCTTGCTCTGTTGCCTCCGCATGAAATCACGGAACAGCTGTCGGGGCAGTTGACTGTTGCAAAAACACCGTTGCCGACATTATAGATTTTCATTTCACCGTTATCGTCTGTTAAAAGCACATTGAGCGACGCTCCGATTACGAGGACTGAAATTGATATCGGAACAGAAATTTTGACATAGAATTTTCGATTTATTACAAACAATCCGCCGATTGCGAGAAGTACACTGACACCTATCCACACAAACCAATAGAGCGAATGGGTTTTAATTGTGCTGAATGGGAGTTGTGAAAAAGTTGAAACCAACCACAAAATTGCCTTTGAACATAATCCCGAAACGAGTCCAAACGGGTATGCAAAAAATGATATGAACGGGCAAATAAAAAGTACCGAACACAACAGAGAACACACTAAAAGTGCCGAAACAAACGGTTCACATAACAGAGAAACAAGTATGACTGTCGGGGAAATTCTGTTGAACGCAACGGCGGTTATCGGCAAAATCCACAGAAATGCAGATACTGAAACCGACAGCATATTTACGCAGATTTTAAACAGCCTTTTGATATAATAGACAACCGTTCCGACAAAACCGTCCTTACGCTTGTTTTTGTAGTGAAAAAATCTAAGCACAGAGCGTTCAATCGGTCTTGACCACAGAATTATGCCCGTCGTTGCCGAAAATGAAAGCAACATACCGATATCGGCTACCGCATATGGGTTGAAAGCTGTCAGGACAATTGCGGCAAAGCCAAGGTTATTCAGCGAGTCGGCTATTCTGAGATTTGACGATGCAAACGACACAATTATCATCATAATTCCTGCACGGACAACCGAATGCGCAAAGCCCGTTACAGCCATAAAGGCAATAACCGTAAATGTGGTAAAGCCTGTTATTATGAATCTGTTTTTTGTTAATTTTCTTACCAAGAACAATACAAACGAAGTGATTATAACAAGATGCATTCCCGAAACCACTATTAAAAACGAAGTGCCTGTCAATGAAAAATCATCTTTAACGCTTGAATCAAGAGCTGTTTTCTCGCCCAAAAGAACGGCACGACAGAGCGTTGAATAATCCTCCGGCAACAGCATATCAAGGGAATTTTTCATCGCCCGTCTTATTGAAACCGCAAATGAATAAAAAGTTGTTACCTTCTCTCCTGTCACATCAATTTTGAAGCCGTCATAGGAATATGATTTCAGAAAAATTCTGTGACTGATCTGAGAGTTTACATTATTCTTGTATGTATGAGCCGTGAAGTTGACCTTTTCAAAAGGCTCTGCGTCAACATTTGAGTACGAAATAATTTGAATTTTCGCATCTGACGGCTGACCGTTGATTTTGTCGGTTTTGATTACGAAGCTGCATGATGAATCGGTGGTGATGATTTCATCACAAATATATCCGCTTGCTGTAATTTCTTTATCAGAATAATTATTCATGACCGTGTTGTTAATATATTCGGAATAGCCGATCATATTGCCCGCAGAATATATTACAGCAAAAGCAAATACGCACAGCGACTTGCCGAATGATTTATTTTTCTTTGAAGCAATTAAAAATATACCGACTGCAACGGATAACACTCCTAACGAGCCGATTATTGCAAAGACAATTTCATTAAAATCCGAATAAAAAACGGCTGAAAGAACAAACAGGAAAGTAAATCCTATAAGTCCAAACAGCCGTTTCATAAAAATCAATCCTAAAAATTATTTTTTACTTAAAGAAAAGCGGAAGTTCGCTGAGGAATATAATGTCATCTCTGTCCTTAGCGTCACCTTCGGCAAGGACTGACGCCCTGCCAACGATATTTGCGCCTGTTTTTTCAACGAGCGTTTCAAGAGCGTGAAGACTTTCGCCTGTTGAAATTACATCATCGACAAGAAGAACTCTCTTGCCGTTGAGAAGATTTACATCATCTTCGCCGAGGTAGAGTTTCTGTTCGTTTTTTGTTGTGATTGAATTAACGGTCACTCCGATAGGATTGCCCATATAAACCTTAACGCTTTTTCTTGCGACAACATAGTTTCTGCAGCCCTGACGAGCCATTTCATAGCAAAGCGGAATACCCTTTGCTTCGGCAGTCACAACAACATCGTGTTCGGGAACACGCTTGAGGAGTTCTCTTGCGGCAACCTCTGTCATCTCAATGTCACCAAACATAATAAATGCGGCAATATCAAGCTTATCGTTTACAGGGAATTTTCTGAGTTCTCTGTCAAGTCCTTCAATATTAATCTTATATGTATCCATTATTGCAGTCCCTTCTTATGCCATTGTGCCGTTGAGCTTTTTGCCGCCGAGGATGTGGAAATGCATATGCTTTACGCTCTGACAGCCGTCCTCACCGCAGTTATTTACAATACGGTAACCGTTTGTAAGTCCGAGTGATTTTGTAATTTCGGGAATTTTAGTGAAAATGTGAGCAATATTGCCGACATTTTCTTCATTAACTGCGTCTGCACAGCAGATGTGTTCCTTTGGAATTACAAGCACATGAACGGGAGCCTGTGGTTCAAGATCATAGAAAGCGAGAATTTTTTCGTCTTCATAAACTTTTTTTGACGGAATTGAGCCGTCAACGATTTTGCAGAAAATACAATCTGACATTTTAATTCAACCTCTCAATATAATTTATTTTCCGTATCAGAAATATTTAAAATATAACAAATATCATACCAAAGTTATTGTACAACCAAATCACTTTTCGGTCAATACTGCCGTCATTTTTTGGCTGTAATTTTCTTTTCTTCACCTTTAAGAAGTCTTTTGATGTTTTCTTTGTGCTTTACAAGAACGAAAATGCCGATTAAAAGAGCCGCCGCAGTTGAGAAGATTACATATGTAAGAGAATAATCCTTGTAAATTATGAAGTCAAAGATAAATGTCATTGCAAAGGTGTAAGGCGCATAGAGAATCGCACAGAGAACACTTGCAAGTGATATAATTTTTGAGCAGAGGAAGATAATTAGAAAAGTTACAATAATTGCGATGAATACACGCCAATCCTCTGTCAGCATAAGAGCGGCGGCGGTTACAACACCCTTACCGCCCTTAAAGTGAAAATACACGGGGTATGAATGTCCGAGAATACAGAAAATACCTGCAACATATTTTCCGCAGTTGATAAGCTCGTTTATAAAAATAGGGCTTTCACCCTGAAATGCAACCGATGCAAACGAGAAGATGAACCCTCCGATAAGCACGGCGATAATACACTTCAGTGCATCACACACAATTGTGATGATTGCCGGAACTTTACCGACGCTGCGCAGTACATTTGTAAAGCCTGCATTGCCGCTGCCCATTTGACGGATATCCTTTTTGCCCTTTGTCACAATGCCTGTGACAAGAACAGCCGTGTTGATACTGCCGAGAAGATACGCAATCAATGCCGAAAGCAGAATCATCCACCAGCAGTTTGCTAAAATTGCCGAAATATGCTCCATTACTTTTCTCCTCTCTCTCTTACCACAATTTTGATCGGCGTACCCTCAAGAGCAAAAGCCTCACGGATTCTGTTTTCAAGATAACGCTGATATGAGAAGTGGAAAAGCTGTGCATTGTTGCAGAAGAAAACGAATGTCGGCGGTTTTACGGAAGCCTGAGTCATATAGAAAATTTTAAGTCGCTTACCCTTGTCCGACGGTGGTTGAACTCTTGTTGTAGCCTGTGCAAGAAGCTCGTTGAGCATACCTGTTCTGATTCTGCGGTTTGCGCTGTCATTACAGCTTATGATATATTCAAACAGCCTGTCGATACGCATACCTGTTTTTGCAGAAATAAATACCTTTGGCGCATATGACATAAACGCAAAATCTGCGTCAAGCTTTTTGCGGAACTCCTGCATTGTCTTATCGTTTTTTTCGACAGCGTCCCACTTGTTTACGGCAATTATACACGCTCTGCCTGCCTCATGCGCAAGACCTGCAACCTTGGTATCCTGTTCCGTAACGCCCTCTGTCGCATCAATCATAATAACGCACACATCACTGCGTTCAATAGCCATTTTTGCACGGATAATACTGTATTTTTCGATATTATCATAGATTTTGCTCTGACGGCGAAGTCCTGCGGTATCGGTAAAGTTGAACTTTCCGTACTTATTTTCAACAAGCGTGTCGATTGTATCACGGGTTGTGCCTGCTATATCAGACACAATACAGCGTTCCTCGTTTGTGATTTTGTTTACAAGAGACGACTTGCCTGCGTTCGGCTTGCCGATTACCGCAACATTGATGATTGTGTCGTCATCTTCAGCATTTTCATCATAATCAAAGCTTGAAAAAGCCTTGTCCAAAAGGTCGCCCGTACCGTAACCGTGAACGGCTGAAACCTCGATAGGATCGCCTAAACCGAGATTATAAAACTCATAGAATTCAGGTGACGGTTCGCCGAGTGTGTCGCACTTGTTTACACAAAGCACAACGGGCTTGCCCGACTTCTGGAGCATCTGCGCAACATCCATATCTGTTGCAACCATGCCCGACTTGCAGTCTGTTACAAGGATAATAACATTAGCCGTGTCGATTGCAAGCTGAGCCTGACGGCGCATCTGCACAAGAATAATATCATCTGATTTCGGTTCAATACCGCCTGTGTCAACAATAAAGGCAGTTTTTCCGCACCATTCCACCTCACCGTATATTCTGTCACGGGTAACACCGGGAGTATCGTCAACAATTGACAATCTCTGACCGATGAGTTTATTGAAAAGCGTTGACTTTCCCACATTTGGTCTGCCGACAACGGCAATTACGGGTTTGTTCATCTTATCAGTCCTTTCCTGCAATTACAGCCTCTACAAGGTCGTTTCCGTTGTTATTGACGGGAACAAGAGTTACACCGAGTTCCCGTTCAACATCATCTGTTGAAACATCATCAAGAAACAAATCGTTTTCAAAACGGAGCATTGATGACGTGATAATAAGCCTGTCGCCAAGGTCATCGCCACGGAGCTGATCAATAAGATCACCGCCTGTGACAAGTCCCGACACATTTACTCCGCCGCCGAAAAAGTTGTTCTTAATCGCCCTTGTATTTATAGTTATATTCGGGAATTTTTCGTTAATCATCGACATAATCCGCTTCATGTACGGAAACACTCCCTCACCGCAGGCAATTGTTACCTTATGGCAAAGGCTTTCGTCTGCATCAAGCTCTTCAAGCTTCCAGCCTACATCATCGGTCAGATACGCAATCATACCGATTCCGTCCTCAAGAGCGGAAAAGTCCTCGTAAAATTCAGGTGACGGGATTTCTCTTTCGGCAAGGAGGTAAAATTCATCACCCGGAAAGAAAATTCGTCTGCCGTGCTTTTTGACGCACTCATCACCCATTTTTTCAATTATATCAATTGTCTGCCCTGCCGTTTCCTTATTATAAGGAACAAGCGGATAAAGGTTTTCACGGTAGCGTGTAAGCCCGACAGGAACAATCGCAGTCATATTAACACCGAGGTTTTCAAGATCGGTCAATGTTCTGACAAGCTCGTCACCGTCATTAATTCCGGGACAGGAAACAATCTGACAGTTAAGCGTTATTCCTGCGTCTGCAAAGCGTTTGAGATATTTTAATGTATCGCCTGCAAAACGGTTATTCATCATCTTACAACGAAGCTCGGGGTTTGTTGTGTGAACCGACACATTAATCGGGCTTATGTGCATTTTTATAATTCGGTCAATTTCGTGCTCTGTAATATTTGTCAGCGTGATATAGTTGCCGAACAAAAACGAAAGTCGGCTGTCGTCGTCCTTAAAATAGAGCGACTCACGCATTCCCTTCGGAAGCTGGTCAATAAAGCAGAAAATGCATTTATTACGGCACGAATGCTGTTTGTCCATAAGATAGGTTTCAAACTCAAGACCGATTTCCTCATATTCTCCCTTGGTCATTTCTATGGTACGAACATTTTTGTCCTCATCCGCAACCTCAAGAGTAAGCTTGCGGTTTACCTGATAGAATCGGTAATCAAGAACATCGACAATCTCGTTTGAATTGATTGAAAGGAGGGTTTCCCCTTTTTTTATCCCTGCTTTGTCGGCATGACTGCCGGTTGTGACATCAAAAATTTTAACAGCCACACCTTCACCTCGCAAAACATTTTTACATACACTTTTATTCTACACAAAATACCGTTTTTAATCAACAGGTTTGCAAATTGTTTTTGTATATACGGTAAAATTTGCAAAACAAAAGGGCGAACAGATAACTGCCGCCCGTAATGTTTGTAATAAAAATTACTGTTCGTCTTTCTTTACAACAACCTGTCTGCCGTTGTACATACCACAGTTTGTGCAAGCCTTATGAGCTGCTGTTAATTCACCGCAGTTAGGACAAGCAGTAAGTTCAGGAGCATTAATCTTCCATACTGTTGAACGTCTTGAGCTCTTTCTTGCGTGTGATGTTTTGTTCTTGGGTACTGCCATTACAAAAACCTCCTTACAAAATTTATCTTAGTCAATCAACTGTTTAAGTATCTCAAGTCTTGGATCCGTTTGACGCTTATCACAGGAACATTCACCGTTGTTGAGGTTTTGTCCGCAAATCTGACACAGACCTTTGCAATCGTCCCTGCAAAGATTCTTTGACGGGAGCGAAAGAAAAATGTCAGAAATTACAACATCATCAAGCTCGAGTGTAAAATCAGGTGTTTCAATATAGTCATCATTTTCCTCATCGGCAAGAGTCTGAATAAGCCTGTGTTCAAAGCTCATATTCATCTCTCTTGTATAAGGCTCACCGCAACGGTCACAGTCACGGCTGTAATCAAAGTGTGCATTGATTACAAGAGTAATCAAACTTGCTCTGTTTGTTGCTTTGGCAGTCACGACAACAGGAGTTTTGAATGGATAAACTCCGTCAACATCAAGACCTGACAAGTCAAGGTTATATTCAACTTGTTTTTCTTCACCGTCATTCTGAAAGACGGATTTAAGCTCAAAAAGCATATCTGCACCTCTTGACAGCATAGACACATATTAAAACGCTGTTTATTATTATACAAAAGGTTTGTCCCTTTGTCAACTAAAAAATACAAGAAAATAGGCTGTTTTTTTCGGGAATTTATGACAATATTCGCTAATTTTCCCATATGGAATTTTGAGCCTGCAAAGTCACTAAGAAAGTTACTTTGCACTTGATTTTCGCTTTTCATTATACCTCTTAAACATATATAATGCAATAATAAATTGCAGTTGACATAAAACGGAATTTGTGATAGCATACTGTGTGGCAGTTCGTAACCATCCTGCCGGAAGGACGCCGATAGGCTGCTCCTTCTATCAAAACTAAGGAGAAAGGCACTGGGCTTTTTACGCCCTTTTTGCACCCTCTTTTGTGTGGGTGCTTTTTTTGTGCCGGAAAGAGAGTATGGAGAGATACAGTATTATTAATGAAAAGAACAGTCGGGAGATTGTTCTTCTGCGTGGAAGCGGTTGCGTTTACAGAAAATGCATCTTCTGCGACTACTACACCGACAGGTGCAGTGACGAGGACGAAAACTTTCGTCTTAACAAAGCCGTGCTTGAAAAAGTTACGGGAATTTTCGGTGACCTTGAGGTCATTAACTCAGGCTCGGTTTTTGAGCTTGACAAAAAAACACTTGATTTTATCAAACAGGTGTGCAAAGAAAAAAAGATAAATACCATTCATTTTGAGGCACATTATCTTTATCGGAACAAAATCAGTCAGCTCAGAAAAGATTTTGCGGATTTTGATTTGAAAATGAAGCTCGGTCTTGAAACCTTTGACTGCGATTTCAGAGAAAATGTTCTGAAAAAAGGAATCAAAGAGAGCAGTCCCGCTGTTATTGCTGAGAATTTCGACGAAGCTAATTTCCTTTTCGGAATTAAAGGTCAGACAGCCGAAACCATGCAAAAGGATATTGAGTTGGGATTAAAATATTTTGAACGAATTTGCGTTAACATTATGTGTGACAACACAACGGAAGTTGAACCCGACAAAGCTGTCATAAAAGAGTTTATGCAGAAGGTCTATCCTGTATATAAGGATAACCCAAGAACGGATATTTTAATTAACAACACGGATTTTGGAGTGGGTGACTGATATGATAAATGAACTTTTGCTTATATTCTCGGTGGTATTCATATACGGTATGGCAGTTTTAGGCTATGCTCTTTTCGGCAAAGCGGGACTTTACTGCATTTCAGCCGTTGCGACAATTCTTGCAAACATTGAGGCTTTAATCCTTGTAAACGCTTTTTCAATGGAACAGACTCTCGGAAATGTGCTTTTTGCGGTAACATTTTTGATTACGGACATTCTCTCGGAATGTGAGGGCAAAAAAGCCGCCAACAAGGCGGTTCTTACGGGAATACTCTCATCGGTATTTTTTCTTGTGCTTTCACAAAGCTGGATGCTTTACAATCCGAGTCCGAACGACACAATTATGCCGTCAATCAAGGCGGTTTTCTCAAACACTCCCCGAATGATTTTTGCATCACTTATTGTATATGCGATAAGTCAGCTGTTTGATGTGTGGCTCTATCACAAGTGGTGGAAGTTCACGGAAAAGAAATTCGGTGACAAGAGAAGATTTTTATGGCTGAGAAACAACGGTTCAACGCTTATCAGTCAAATTCTTAACACAGCCCTTTTCACCGCTTTTGCGTTCTGGGGAACTTATGATTTCGGAACACTCGTTTCAATCTTCCTTTCAAGCTATGTAATCTACATTTTCACAAGTCTGCTCGACACCCCTGCGGTGTATCTTGCAAGACTTATCCACGATAAAAAGGAACAGAAAAAGATTTCGGAATAAAAACAGCTTAATTGAATATTTTCAATAAAAAGACAAGTCGTCGCAATAATTTTTGCGGTGACTTGTTGTGCTTTTTCAGGATTTTGTGAATAAACCATAATATTATGCTTTTTATAATATACAACATTCCGCATTTTTATAGTCATTTTTTAACAATATGTGCGAAAATGGCTGATTTTATCCTGAATCACATAATTTTTTAAGATTTTTATTGACTTTTTCTGTATCAAATAGTATAATGAGGGCAAGTTAAATGCTTAATATTATTTATAAACTTAATTTTGGAGGTAAATATCATGCTTACTAAAAGTGAAGAAGAAATTATGTACTTATTGTGGGACCTCGATGAACCACTCACAAGCTCAGAAATTGTTAAGAAGGCTGTAAACAAAACATGGAAAAAGAGTTACATTAACCTTCTTATCAATTCTCTTCTCAAGAAGGACATGATTAAAGTTGTCGGTGTTAAGCAGATGACTAAGAACTATGCCCGTACTTTTGTTCCTACAATGACAAAGGACGCTTATGCAATCAAGCAGATTTCGGACAGACCGAATTTTGCCGACAGCGATATTCCGACTCTCTTCTCAGAGCTTATTGAGAGAACCGAAAGCTCAGATGTTTTTGATGAGCTTGAAGCTCTCCTTAAAAAGCGCCGTGAAGAACTCGGCAAATAATCTATGCAAATAAGTTTTTATTCATTCTTGTTTTCTATTGCAATAAGCAGCATTTTTATAGTGCTGCTTTACTTTTTCAGAAAAAAGGTTGCTTTTTGTAATTACTGCGGTCTTTATACGATTTTGGGATTGTATGTTGTAACATTTGTAAGAATGGTATTTCCGTTTGAATTCAAATTTACATATACAGTTTCCGATAAAAATGTGTATGCCGCAATAATGGATGTTCTGACTCCCAACAAAGATGTGCTGTTTGTTCCGGAATTCACATGGCTCAACCTGCTTGTAGCAGTATGGATTGCCGGAAGTGTGATATACATTTCACGGGTGATGATTAAGTATTACAAAGCAGTCAAAGCTCTGAAAGCAAATGTTATTGACGGAACACCCGAAATGCAGGCAAAGCTTGACCTCATTTCGCAAAAGTGCGGAATCAGAAGAAAAGTTAAGCTAAAAATTACCGATTGCGTTATCTCCCCTGTTACATACGGATTTTTCAATCTTGTTATTCTTATTCCGAATCGTGAATTTGACGACAGGGATTTTGGATATATCGCAACGCACGAATGCTGTCATATAAAAAACAAGGATATTTGGATTAAATTGCTGACGGAAATTTATTGCGGAATCTTTTGGTGGAATCCGTTTGCCCACCTTTTGAAAAAAGATTTAACCTACTGTCTTGAACTCAGGTGTGACAAGCGTGTTACAAGCAAGCTTAGCGAGAACAGATGTACTGTGTATTACGAAGTACTTGTAACGCAAATGAAAGCCTATAAAGAACAAAAAGAAAGTGAAAAGAGCGACAGGGAAACTGCACTGAAAAGTGCGCTTGTCGGAATGAGTTTTGTAACCAACGATAAGGGCGAAAAAATTATAAGCAGAATGGAAATGATTCTGTACCCGAAGAAAAAACAGACAATTATAAACAATGTTGTTACAGCTTTAATGGCATTGCTTGTTGTCGCTATATTCTTTGCTTCATACTGCTTTTTGATTGTCCCCGGTTGGGACGCCACATACGAGGATTGTGTAGCCGATCTCATTGAATCGGGTGAATACAATGATAATGTCGAAGTGTATGACGAAACAAATATGTATGTTTATGTTGAAAAAGACAAAACCACTCACCTCATTTTTGAGCCTTACGATGAAAAGAAAGGCATTGTCTATACAGACGACAATTCTATTATTATCCCCTATGAGCAAGTTGAGAACGGCGAATATAGTTACTGTCTTGTATTAAAGGAGAAATGACAGATGAAAAAGAAAGCCGCAAAAATTTTTACAGCATTTATTATGACAGCAATTATCGCACAGGGAACCGTTATGGTTGCAAGTGCAGCAGAAACAGATTCAACCCCCGACAGCGTTATAGTGATTGAAACCGCAACTCCTGACAGTTCATTTTTGGAAAGCGGTGCCGATTCAACTGCTATTCAGCCAAGAGCTGATGTTATAGTAAGAAAATGGCGTCGTGGAAGTCACGGACAGCTCCAGTACAGAAGATGGAATCAAACTAAACTAAAATGGGTTGACGACGAATGGATTGACTACAAAGGTTAATCAACAGTAACAACGAAGGCGAAACAGACACAAATCTGTTTCGCCTTAATTTTTTGTTTATTCAAAAAGATTCTGTTCCGACAAGTTGACGGATTCAACATCTTTAAGCTGACGCTGAATTTGACGGGTACGAACTCCGACAAGCTTGTCAAGTTCCTTGTTTGCCTGATCAAGTCTTTGCTGTGTCATTACAAGCACATCATTAAACTTGTCGAACTCGGTCTTTACACCGCCGAGTATTTTCCAAACCTCAGCACTTCTCTTTTGCACGGCAAGGGTTTTGAATCCCATTTGCAACGAATTGAGCAGAGCTGCCATTGTACTCGGACCTGCGATATTCACCTTATACTCACGCTGAAGGACTTCAACAAGTCCCATATTGACAACCTCGCTGTAAAGCCCCTCAAACGGAAGAAACATAATCGCAAATTCCGTTGTGTTCGGCGGATCAATGTACTTATCGTGAATATCTTTTGCCTCACCCTTTATACGCTGAACAAGTGCTTTTTGTGCCGATTCAATGCGTTGCTTGTCACAGCTTTCAACCGCATCACGGAGAGCAGAATATGTATCGCCTGGAAATTTGGAATCAACAGGCAAATATACTGTACCGGCACCGTCAGAGGGCAGTTTGATTGCAAACTCAACGACATTTTTTGAGCCTTTTTTTGTTGCAATATTTTCCTCATACTGCTCCTTTGTAAGGATTTCGGAGAGAATTGCACCAAGCTGAATTTCGCCGAGTATGCCCCTTGTTTTGACATTTGAAAGAACCTTTTTCAAATCGCCCACGCCTACCGCAAGCGTTTGCATTTCACCGAGTCCCTTATATACCTGTTCAAGTCTTTCGTTGACAAGCGAAAAAGACTTATTCATTTTTTCCTCAAGTGTTTTTTGAAGCTTTTCATCAACTGTCTGTCGCATTTCATCAAGCTGACGGAGATTTTCCCGCCTTATACTTTCAAGCTTTTCGTCAACCGAGCGTCTGATATTTTCAAGACTCTGAACATTGTCGGCTGAAAAGCTGTGAAGTCTTTGTTCAAGCTGAATCGCCCTGTCATTTTGCGACTGTGCAAAGCTTTGCTGATTGAGCAATATCCTTTGAAGTTCGTCCTCCGTTCTGTTGTTATTATTCTTTTTGAGAACTGTTATTAATGTGACAACGCTTACAATGAGCGTTATTGCACAAAATAAAAGCACAATAATCTCGGATGTCGTAAACTGCATATTAAACCTCCCGAACAATAATTCGATTTCACAATTAAATAATATCATTCGGGAGTTTTTCTGTCAACTCAGGTATCGAATATTGTTTCAACCCGTTTCCGACAATTTTCAGGTGAATATACAAAACGGTCGATACGGTCGCTGTCGCAATAGTATTCGGGGCATTTCGGATTATATTTGTAATCAAAGGTGTCAATAATTATCAGTTTGATTTTCATTTTTTCGGGAATGATACTTTTTATGTAAACGCTTGCCTGCTGACCTGCACGGACTCCCTCTTTTGTTTCTGCAAGTCCTGCAAGATTTGGTGTAAGCTCCACAAAAGCACCGTAGTTTTCCACGCTTCGGATAATTCCCGACACAGTTTCACCGGCACAAAACCTTTCGGCATTTTCTTCCCATGTGCCGAGAAGCTCCTTGTGACTGAGGCTTATACGACCGTTTTCAACAGATTTGATAACGGCTTTGATATCCATTCCTACAGTAAATCTCTCGGCAGGGTGTTCAATCCTTGAAACCGAAATTGTGTCAATGGGCATAAGTGCAACAATTCCGCAACCTATGTCTGCGAATGCACCAAAGTTTTCAAGATGAGTTATGCGGGCAGGCACAATATCTCCGCATCGCAACCTTGAAATGTATGCGTCAAGGCATTTGCGTTGTGCTTTTTCACGGGAAAGCATTACAATCGGTTTGCCGTTTTCGTCCTCGGTTATGTCGGTGACAACGAAACAAACAGGACGGTTCACCCTTGAAATCACGGCTATGTCACGAACCGAGCCGTCCTTAATTCCGATTGCACCCTCCTCCCTCGGAATTATGCCTTTTATGCCTGCAAGGTCAACAATAAGGTTGTGACTGCTGTCGCACACACAAGCCTTTGCCTCAAGAATCTTTTCGCTGTTTTTTGCATCCTCAAGCATCTTTAATGAGTGAAGTATATTTATGTTTTCCTGTTCGGATATAAGTTTTCCTTCGGGTAAATATTCTGACATTTTAAAGCCTCCGTCATATTTAGGTTTACAGAAAATCATATGAAAAAGTTTTCTGTCTTATTACACGGACGCAATTTTTTGCAGAAAAATTTTATTGCATTTGCTACGCTTTCCTTCATAAAAAGCGGCAAACTTGCATTTTTATTTCATTTATGATATAATAAGTAAGAAAAGTACGATGAAATCTGAGCTTTTGTTGAGTGCTTATTATACGAATTTATATCCCCCTCAAATTTTGCCATGCAAAATTTTCGATGGGTGATTGTACCATAATGCACTTTGTGATTATGGTATAAAAAATGTGTGTGTTTTAGAATAAAATCCAGATTAGAAGAGCCGAGGTTGTTTTTTTGGAAACATTACATAACAACAAGGCTTGACAGGAAGGAAACAAATCTATGAATACTTACAATCTTAAAAAAATGTGTGCCGTATCGGTTGCATCAATTATGTGTGTTTCTGCATTGGCATTTTCGGGTTGCGGTGACAAGAAGGCTGAAGTCTCGCAGACTCCCGACGAAACAACACCTGCAACTACTGCCGTAAGCACGGCTGATGAACCTACCGCACAGAACTATCTTGAAAGCATCGGCATTGATACCGCTACTCTCGGAATCAATCCGAACATTATTCACGATTCAAACCCTGTCGGTTTTCAGCTTGATATGCCGAAGAACGGCGATACAATCGCAGTTGTTCACACCTCATACGGCGACATAACAATGCGGCTTTTCCCCGAACAGGCACCAAAGACCGTTACAAACTTTGTAAACCTTGCAAAAGCAGGAAAGTATAACAATTCACTTTTCAGCAAAGTAACAAAAGACTTTATGGTCAACGGCGGTTACTGCGGTACAAGCTCGTACGGCGATGCATTTGAAGATGAATTTTGCGACAGGCTTTTCAATATCAGAGGCGCTGTTGCAATGTCAAACACAGGTGCGGACACAAACGAAAGTGCATTTTTTATCAATCAGAAAACTGCCGAAACATATAAGAATGAAGGCGGCTGGGAACATCTTGCAAGTCAATGGGATTCTATCAAAACCCAGCTTGCAAACTACAAGGATTCAAACCTTCTGACTGCATTCATTGAGAAAAACGGCACAAACTGTTACGATACCGACAGCGTTCCCGACAGCGTTAAAAAGCTGTATGAGGAAAACGGTGGAAACGCCTATCTTGACGGTGCATACAATGCGGTTGACAGAGGCTACACGGTATTTGCACAGGTAATTGACGGAATGGATGTTGTTGACAAAATCGCCTCGGCTAAGGTTGACAAGGATGACATCCCCGTTAAGAACATTGTTATCAAAAGCATTAAGATTACACAATATAAAGAGGAATCAACAACTCAGGCAGATTCGACATCTGCCGAAAGCGTCACACAGCCGACCACAGTCGGATAAGGAGCGGTTATGAACAGAATGCCCGTTGCAGCGATTATGTATGACTTTGACCGTACCCTATGTACGAAGGATATGCAGGATTACAGCTTTATCCCCCGTCTTAATATGACCGAAGACGAGTTCTGGAAATTTTCAAACGAACTCGGTCAAAGCGAACATATGGACTCAATTCTTGCGTATATGTACGCAATGGTAAAAATGTCCCGTGAAAGGAATATGCCTCTTTTGCGAAATGACCTTGTTGAAATGGGAAAAAATGTTGAGTTTTTTGACGGCGTAAAGGATTGGTTCAAAAGGATTTCAGACTTTGGCGAAAAGCTTGGAATGCAGGTTGAACATTATGTAATTTCTTCGGGTATGAAAGAAATTATTGAAGGTACGGAAATCAGTAAAAACTTTAAAAGCATTTTTGCGTGTGAATTTCTTTACGATGAAAACGGCAATGCCGTATGGCCTAAAACCGATGTAAATTACACCAATAAAACGCAGTTTGTTTACAGAATCAACAAAGGTGTTCTTGATGTTGCAAATGATGTTGACCTCAACCGTTCAATGCCGGAGGACAGCAAACGGGTTCCGTTCTGCAATATGATTTACATAGGCGACGGTCTTTCAGATGTTCCGTGTATGAAAATGATGAAAGCCTACGGCGGGTATTCAATTGCGGTTTACCGAAAAAAGGACAGCAAGGTTGAGGACTTGCTGATGAAAGACAGAGTTGATTTTATCTATCCTGCCGACTATTCGGAAAACACAGGTCTTGACCTCACCGTTAAAAATATCATCAGAAAAATGGCTGTCTGCGGTCTTTTGTACGATGAAAACCATGAGCAGAAAAAAGAAATTCTCGGAAGATAATTTCGGTTGAATAAAAAAAGTCAAGTATCAAAACGATGCTTGACATTTTTATTTATTTGGTATAATATAATTATAGAAAAGGAGATACCTGCGATAAGCGGATTCTCCACTTGTTGGTTAGAAGCTAACCGCCAAAGGTTCGAATTTTGGGCGGTTAGTTTCTTTTTTATTTAAATGTACATATATGTACGAAGAAACAAAATTACTTTTTATTGCCAAAGACTTGGTAACAAAGAGCGATAACGCTGACGATTAAAGTGCCGAGTAAACATACATCGGAAATTGTCATGGTTATCACCTCCTCTTGTGAGGAGAAACCGCCTACCGTTTAATGCAGGTATCACGGTTTTATTCTAACAGTTTAATTCTTATTTGTCAATTTAATTTTCAGACGGCAGTTCTTTACGGACTGCCGTTTTTTTGCATATATTCTGCATAACCTAAAAACATATCTTCACATCTGTAGTTGGTCTGTATTTTACGAAAAAGACTTGCAATAAAAAAGCAAATCAAATATAATTTAAAGAGAGCGTTGCTCAGATTCAATTATTGTATAAAAAATATAACAACAAATTTTAACACAAAGGAACAAATAATGAATAAATTTCAACTTATAACCAATGAGGTAAAAAAGGTAATAAACGGTAAAGACAGGGCGGTTGTCACCACTCTGCTTGCGTTGCTCACAGGAGGTAACATTCTTATTGAGGATATTCCGGGTGTGGGAAAAACAACAATGGCGGTTGCGTTTTCAAAGGTGCTCGGTCTTGAATACGGCAGAGTACAGTTCACTCCCGACACTTTGCCGTCAGATATCACGGGCTTTGCGGTCTATAACAAGGATACAGGAAAATTCACTTTCAACAAGGGCGCTGTATTCTGTAATCTTTTTCTTGCAGACGAGTTAAACAGAACTTCAAGCAGAACACAGGCGGCTTTGCTTGAAGCAATGGAAGAACGGCAGGTTACTGTTGAGGGCAACACTTTCAAGCTTGAAAAGCCTTTTTCTGTTATTGCAACGCAAAACCCGACAGGAGCGTCAGGAACACAGCTTTTGCCTGATTCACAGATTGACCGATTCACGGTAAGGCTTTCAATGGGATATCCCGACATCGATGCGGAATGTAAAATGCTGCTTAACAGAAGCGGTAAAAATCCACTTGACTCAGTAAACTGCATTGTGTCCAAGATTGAATTTCTTGAGATGCAGTCGGAGGTTCAGAATGTTTTTGTCAGCGATGATATGGCAAGATATATTGTGTCACTCATTTCGGCAACAAGAAAGCATCCGTTGCTTTCAAGAGGTGCAAGCCCGAGAGCAACGCTTTCACTGACCGATATGGCAAAGGCTGTTGCATTTGCCGAGGGCAGAGATTACATTGTGCCGAGAGATGTGCAGAATATTTTTATCTGCACCGTAAACCACAGGATAATTCTCAACGCAAAAGCCTCTGCATCAAAAAAGAACAGCGAAGAAATTCTGCACGAAATTCTCAGAAAAACTCCAAAGCCGAGGACTTGAAAATGATAAGGAACATAATAATTTATCTTTGTCTGCTGACGGGAACATTTTTGTTCAGCATTTTTTATTACGCCTGGTTCTCATGGTTTTTGTTCCTGACGGTTGTTTCAATTCCGATAATCTCGCTTTTGCTGAGTCTGCCTTTTATGATACGGAGTGTACGCTCCGATATTGAAATTTTTGCAAAAGAAAATGTTTTTATCAAGGATGAGTTTTACATTGCAATATCAGGCAAGAAGAAGAAACCGCTCTTCTGCCCTATGCTCACGCTGAATATAAAATCAACCAACCTTACAGCAAATCTTTCTGAAAACATAAAAATCAGATTTTCGGGTACATTTACAAAGCCGTTAATCAGACAATGCAACAGTCTTACACAGCATTGCGGACAGCTTGACATTGTATGCAAAAACGGTAAAGTTTACGATATGCTCGGCATATTTTTTCTTCCGATCAGGATTAAAAAGCGTAGCTTTGTTCGTGTTCTTCCAAAACAACAAAAACCGAAAATTATCCCCGACAGCAGTAATTTCACGGTTACGGGATACAAGCCTAAGCCTGTAGGCAACAGCGAAATTTATGAGCTTCGCGAATACCGTCACGGTGACAGTCTGCGCAATGTTCATTGGAAGCTTTCATCAAAAAGCGATGGGCTGATTGTAAAAGAACCAAATGTTCCGATAATCAAGAACTGTCTTATAATGCCTTTTTTCGGAGATAATGCAGACGAAAATGATGTTGTTTTTGCAAAGCTGATGTATGTCTGCCGATATATGATTAAGAGCATAGGCATTTGCTTTGCCTGCGACAGGAACGGCAATCCTTTTGAGATAAGATGCGAAAGCGATATATTAAACTATTTTTCCGCACTCTATCTAAACACGGAAAGCAGCTTTGTTGCCGGTACAAATGATTTTCAGCATTATAGTATATTTGCCGATCGTGAGGAGGTTGACTTGTTGTGAAAAATAAAACAAGCTTTACGATTGACATTCTTCTCTGCATAACATTGATTTCAAGCCTGTTTTACTGTCTTGTCACCTCTTTTGATATAAAAACAGAATGGTACATCATAGTAGTTCCTACGGCAATTTTCTGCACAATTTACGGTTTGCTTGCCTCCCTTGTCAAAAAGTCGGGTGTGCTGTTTATCAGCGTGGCAATCACTATGATTGTTTTTGTATTTACTCTGCTGTTTTCACTTGAAAGCATACTTGAGCAATTGAGTTATGTTATTACTCAGGCTTTAAAACTGCTTTCGCAATATCTTCCCGTACAGAACAAAATTATTTTGGGAGATACCCTCGGCACAAGCGCAACAGGACTTTTTCTATTTATTTCGGCAATACTGAGTGCAGTTTTTACAATCAGCCTGATACGATACAAGCGCATTTTGATTCCGTCATTGCTGTCAATGGTACTGCTTGTCCCCTGCTTCATTCTTGTAAACACTCTGCCGTCGCTCGTTTGTCTTTTTATTGCAATTGCAAGTCTTATTGCCTTGTACATTTCAAAGAACACACGCAAATTCAGACCGTCACAGGGCGGTGTGATTGCGGCAATTTCATTCGGAACAATGCTTGTTGTGATGGCAATTCTGCTTGCGTTCAATCCGATTGAAAAATATGAGCGATTTGACTGGCAGGAAAACCTTTTGCAGAGCATTGAAAACGGCTTTAATATTGATGACGGACGAAAAACTTCCACAGAAAAAAACCTTAATGAAATCAAAGGTTCACTTGAAGAAAAAGAAGATCTCAGCGATATTTCTCCGCTGACGCAGACGCATACACCTGTTATGACGGTCACTTCGGCAGTTGGCGGTAATATTTATCTCAAAGGCACAGCATATGCCGACTACAGGGACAATATATGGAGTATCATTTCCGACAATAATGCCGCAAGATATCCGCAGGATTTCGTACCGTTTACGGCAACAATCGGAAACAATGCTTTAACCAATACAAGAGTTCATATGCTGAATAAAAGTAAGATTGCCTATGTTCCCTACTTTTTGGAAAGTCTACCCGACAATCTCAATTCGGTTGCTGATGTGTGCGTAAAAAACGATACGGATAAAAACGAATTTAATTATTCGCACTATCCGTTTTATGCCGAAAACACATACAGATACAATAATTCAGCCGAAGCGGAAGATTACAAAGCATTTGTGTATGACACCTATCTTGAAATTCCGAGAAAAACACAAATTGAATTGCGTAGAATTGCAGACCAAGAGGGCTTTCTCGACTCGGAGCTTACCGTTTCCGAAAAGATTGAAATGGTAAAGAACTATATTTCAAACAGTAAAACCTATTCGTTAAAAACTCCAAAAATGCCGTCGGGCAAAGATTTTGCAACTTGGTTTCTCAACGAGAGCGACACGGGATATTGTGTTCATTTTGCCACGGCAGGCACGCTTATGCTGAGGGCACTCGGGATTCCGGCACGATATGTTACAGGCTACTATGCAACCGCATACGCAAATCAAACCGTGACCGTAACAACCGACAACGCTCACGCATGGGTTGAGTATTACAGCGATACGGCGGGTTGGATTCCGCTTGAATGTACACCGTCATCGTTTCAGCCGGCAAGGTATGTCGGCTCTCAAAGAGCAAGCGGCGGCAGTACGGACACAACTCAGCCAACAACCGTTGAACCGACAACAGCACCGACTGCTCCGACAAACGGCACGGTTTCTCACAGCACAAAGCCGAAAAATGACATTAAATCTTCATTTGAATTTAACGGATTTACAATCGCTATGATGTCATTGGGAATTGTTGCCCTTGCTTTAATTGCAATTTTCTCAAGAAGAATTATCATTATCAAAAAGAGAAAACAAAGATTTGAAACAGGAAAAAACAATAAAAGGGCAATCTGCATTTATAAAGAACTTAAAAATCTCACGAAAATTTCGCATCTTCTGATTACAGATGAAGTGAAATCTGTGTATGAAAAGGCGAGATTCAGCAATCACACGATAAGCGATGATGAACTGAAAATTATTGAAAACGCTTACTATAATTCCGTTGAAGAAATTTACAATAATCTCCCTCGCATCAAAAAGCCATATTACAAGTTTATAAAGGCAATAAAATAAGAAATGCTCCCGTACAATGCGGGAGCGTTTTTACACAACAAAAGGCTCTTGAAACAACTCAAGAGCCTTAGATTTTGCTTTATATTATTTAAAAAGATTCTTTTTGTCATAATAATCTTTATCGACAAACTCGTCCTTTTCGTCAAGATTGCTGTCACTGCTCTTGAAAAGTCCCGAGCCAAAACGATAATCGTGATTTGCCATTCTGCGAATTCCGTAAGCAAGAATTGCAACACACACCAAAAACCAGAAAACTAACCAAAACATAAACAACACCTCTCAAAAGCAATACAATGTTAGTATTTTTGTTTAGCTGATTATATCATTATGTTATATTCTTGTCAACAAAAAATTGTAATTTACCGACATAATTTTGGAAGTTAGGGTTCGGTACTGTTAATTTCCTTTTTGATATGGTAAAATGGTTGATGAACGGAGGGAATGCGATGTTTAATGTTACAATCCGTCAGGTTGGGATTGAGGAACGGGAAGAAATTATAATTTGCTGTCATGAAATCAGCGACGAGGTTATGTCGCTTGCAAACAGCATTAAGGGGCAGAAAAGTTTTCTTCTTGCATCAAAAGACGGCGAGATGTTCAAGCTTGACACAAAGGAAATTTTCTACATAGAATCGGTTGACAACAAAACCTTTATATACTGCAAAAACAATGTTTATGAAACCAAACAAAAGCTGTATGAGCTTGAGGAAATTTTAAAAGGAACAAAATTTTTCAGATGTTCAAAGTCGATGATACTGAATATCGGTAAAATCCGTTCCGTGTCACCGTCTGTCAACAGCCGTTTTGAGGCAAAGCTTGTAAACGGTGAAACGGCAATTATTTCAAGGCAGTATGTGCCGACCTTGAAGAAAAAGCTTGGAATGTGAGGTATTGTTATGAATGATTCTTTAAAGGAAATTATAAAGGAAGTCATAAAGGACTTTTTCATAATCACGGTTGCAATGCTTTTTGTTGTAAGCCTTGCAAATTCAATTGCGTTAATCGAATACTATCCCCCATATTTTCCGTGGGTTGTAATGGGAACAGGTGCGGTAACTTCAATTCCGACTCTGCTTTTTTACTTTAAAGAAGAACCCACCAAACTGCAGGCACGCATACGAATTGTCATTCATTTCTGCCTTATTCAGGCAATTGTTATGACCGAGGGATTTTTGCTTGGTTGGTACAAAAATTTTCCTATGGCGCTTTTGGTTTTTGCAATGGTTACCGCCGTGTATCTGCTGACATTTCTTTTCAGCTACATTACACGGACAAGCACGGCAAAATCAATTAATGAATCGCTCAAAAAATTTAACGCAGACGAGGATTATCAGGACGAATAACTGCATTTTGACATACAAAATCGCAACTTACTCCCCTCTTTTTGCAACACAGCTAAAATTGCTTTTCTTTTGAATTGCAAGGTGCTACTATTTTGACAGAAGGAGGGGATTTTTAATGAGTAACATAATCGAAGTTAAAAATCTTGTAAAGAATTATAAAGATGTTCACGCAGTAAATGATATATCATTCACGGTTGAAGAAGGTTCGTTTTTCGCATTTCTCGGAATTAACGGTGCAGGCAAATCAACCACAATCAACATTCTTTGTACGGTGCTTGAAAAAACATCGGGCAATGTTAAAATCGGCGGATATGACCTTGACAAAGAAAAGAACAAAATCAAGGAGCTTATCGGAATTGTTTTTCAGGGTTCTGTACTTGACAAACAGCTTACCGTTAAAGAAAATCTTGAATCGAGAGCGTCATATTACGGACTCAACAAAAAAGAAATCGCCAAAAGAATTGAAAGCCTTACACAAACCTTTGACCTTTCGGAAATTCTCAAAAGAAAATACGGCACATTGAGCGGCGGTCAGCGCAGACGGGTTGACATTGCAAGGGCGCTTATTAACCGACCGAAGCTCCTGTTCCTTGACGAACCGACAACGGGACTTGACCCGAAAACAAGGCTGCAGGTGTGGGAAATCATCCACAATCTTCGCAAAGAAACAGGACTTACGGTATTCCTCACAACCCACTATATGGAAGAAACAGTTGCCTGCGACAATGTGGTGATTATTGATTCGGGCAAAATTGTTGCCAACGATTCTCCGCATAATCTCAAAAAAGATTATTCGTCAAACAGCCTTGTTTGGTACACAGAAGAAAATTCTGAAAACGATAATCTTCTCAAGGCCGATAACCTCGAATTTGAAAGAGTCGGAGATGCATATAAAATCAAAATCAAGGACAGCAGACAGGCTCTTGAAATCACAAACAAACATACTGAAATTGTCGATTTTGAGATTATCAAAGGCAATATGGACGATGTGTTTCTGACTGTAACGGGTAAAAGGCTGGGTGACTGATATGAAATTTCAAAGAACACTTTGCTCATACAAGGGTATGACAAAACGAAATATAAAGGTATATTTAAAGGACAAAACCGCAATTATCTTCTCAATGATGACGCAGATTATCATACTCGGACTTTATCTTTTATTTCTCAAACAGAATTATGTAGATTCAATGACTTCAATGCTTGACGGCTTCAACATCAAAACAGAGGACAGTCTGATTAACGCACTTGTAAATTCATGGCTTGTATCGGGCGTTATCGGAACATCTGTTGTTACGGTTGCAATGAACTCGCTTTCGGTAATGATTTCCGACAAGCAGAACAAGATTGACTACGACTACAACGCTTCTTCCGTAAAGGGCAGTACGGTTGTTCTCTCCTACTTTTCGGGTGCGGTTGTAAACACAATTGTAATCAGCGCAATTTTGCTGACGGCAGGCATCGCATTTTCGTGCATATCGGGTTCAAGCTTTCCCGAATTTACAGAGCTTTTAAAATTATACGGACTTGTGATTTTAGGCTCTGTTTCGGCTGTACTTATTCTTATGTTTGTTGCGTCATTCTTCAAAAAGAATTCAACCTATGCCGCATTCAACACACTTATTTCGGTTGCAATTGGTTTTGTAATCGGCGCATACATTCCCGTCAGCCAGTTTTCGGACGGAGTTCAGACATTTGTAAATCTTATCCCCGGCTCACACATTGCGGCTATGATAAGAAATGTGCTTGTCAGCCCGTGCATTAACGATATTTCGACCTCACTCGCAGGAGCAGACCACGGAATGTTTGCCACAGAGGCAGAAAAAGCGTTTGCAACCAACCTCGACCTTTTCGGAAACGAGGTGGATTTTACATTTATGATGATGTACTCAATCGGTGCAATCTTACTTTTCCTTGTCCTCAACCTTATATCATACAAATTCAGTTCAAAACGCAAGGACTGATTTATGACAGATAAAAAAGCCGACACTCCGAAAAGTGTCGGCTTTTTTATATATAGTTACTTCCAAACTTCTTCTGCAATTTCTTTTACAAGAGCAAGCTTTGCCCACTGCTCTTCCTCGGTAAGCTTATTACCGATTTCGCATGATGCAAAACCGCACTGCGGACTGAGATACAATCTGTCAAGCGGAATATACTTTGCCGCCTCATGAATACGATTGATTACAGTCTGCTTATTCTCCAGAACAGGTGACTTTGTTGTGATAAGACCGAGAACAACCTTTTTGTCACCGCTCACATATTTTAACGGTTCAAAACCGCCTGAACGCTCATCGTCAAACTCAAGATAATAAGCGTTGACATTTTCTTCACCGAAAAGTTTCTCTGCAACAGGATCATATGCACCGCTGCTGAAGTATGCAGAATGATAGTTACCTCTGCAAACATGAGTATTGATTACGAGGTCATCGGGCTTACCCTCAATTGCAAGGTTGTTTACCTTGAGAAGTTTCTCACTGATACTCTTAAAATCTGCATCCTCGCCATAGCGGATTACGCTACCCTCCGCAACAAGAACGCCCCATGTGCAGTCGTCAAACTGGATATTTCTGCAACCTGCATCGTAAAGATCTTTGATTACCTTTTTGTATCCGTTTGCAATATCGTTGATAAGTTCTTCATCTGTCGAATAGAACTTCCTTGTCGTTTCAATATTTGCAGGAATGATGAACTGCTGGAAAAACTGTGCGGGAGCAGGAATTGTCTGCTTTGCTACTGTGTTTTCATCCTCAAGAGCCTTTACAAATTTGTAATGTTCAACAAACGGATGACTGTCAACCGAGATTTTGCCGGAAAGCCATGTATCGTCAATCAAAGCCTGTTCGCCGTGGAATGTAACACCGTTTTCGGTTTTTTTGTGTTCAACTCCGTTAAATCCCCACATGAAGTCAAGATGCCATGTTGCTCTGCGGAATTCACCGTCGGTAATCGCTTTTATACCGGCTTTTTTCTGTTTTGCAACAAGGTCAAGAATAGCCTTGTCCTCAACTGCGGTAAGCTCTTCTTTTGTGATTTTACCGTTTTCAAAATCAAGTCTTGCTTTTTTTAGATAATCGGGTCTTAAAAAGCTGCCTACTGTTTCAAATCTAAATGGTGTGTGCTGTTTACTCATCTTAAATACCTCCGTGGAAATTTGATGAGTTAATTATATTATGAATTCACAGACTTGTAAAATACTTGTTATCAGCCGTTTGCTATTAGTTTTTCTTATATCAAATATGTTTCTTTAAAGCCTCAATATATGCCTCGGCAAGGTTACTGTGCAGAATCTTTTTATTTTCGATATAACCGATTTTCATATTGCCCTCTTCATCAAGGGGGATTGCGGTTATATTATCACCGTTAAGCTCATTGTCAATTACACCGCTGCAAACTGTGTAGCCGTTGAGTCCGATTAAAAGGTTGAACAGGGTTGCCCTGTCTGTCACTCTGATATTTTTTGTACGCCCGACCGTGCTGAAAATTTCTTCCGAATAATAAAAAGAATTATGCTCCCCCTGTTCAAACGAGAGATACGGATAATCGGCAAGCTCCTCCATTGTAACGGATTTTTTGTCTGCAAGCGGATGGTCGGTTGATACAAACACATGAGGCTTTGCCGTAAAAAGCTCGGTGAATGTCAGCGACTTTGATTTTATAATTTTCATCAGCGCATCTTTGTTAAAGCTGTTGAGATAAAGGATTCCGATTTCGCTTTTCATCTTTGCAACATCGTCAATAATTTCGTAGGTTTCGGTTTCACGAAGTGAAAAATCGTACTCCTCGCCTGCAAACCGTCGGATAAGATCAACAAATGCATTGACTGCAAACGAGTAGTGCTGGGTTGAAACGCAGAACTGTTGCTTTATCTTTGTTCCCGACTTATACACTCCCTCAAGCAGGCTTGCCTGTTCAAGAACCTGTCGTGCATAACCGAGAAATCTTTCACCCTCATTTGAAGTTACAACGCCCTTGTTTGTGCGTGTAAAAATCTTTATGCCCATTTCCGTTTCCAACTCACGAATTGATGTTGTAAGTCCCGGTTGGGAAATAAAAAGTTCTTTTGACGCTTCACTCATTGAGCCTGTGCGGGCAACGGTGACAACATATTTCAACTGTTGCAAAGTCAACCTTGTTCAATCCTTTCAAAAACAAATTCCCTCATTCAACATAAAAAACACGGTTTTCTCTTCTCGGCGAAGTTTTGGGATATTCACCGTTCACATAACCGATAACGCAGTGACCGATACCCTCATAGTCACCCTCAATACCGAGTGATTTGAGAATTTCTTTGCCCTCTTTGCTTTCAAATTCTTCCTTTGCACGGTGAATCCAACAGCTTCCGAGCCCCTCATCATGGGCGGCAAGCATAAGATTTTCCATTACAAGAGTACCGTCATACAAATATGTAGGAGCTGCTTTATCGGCAAGCACAATCAGCACAACGGGAGCGTTATAGAACGGATCAACATCTTTTCCCATAATTTCGGCATTCATTCTTGAAAGCCTGTCACGCATTTCTTTGTTTGTAACGGCAACGATAATAACCGGCTGTCTGTTCATTCCTGACGGTGCATACAGACCTGCGGAAATGATTTCGTCAATAATTTCCTTTGGCGGCATTTCAGACTTAAAGCTGCGAACGCTTCTTCTTGATTTCAGTTTTTCGATAAATTCACTCATTATGTAAGCCTCTCATTCCTCATAAAATTTTGCAAAATCTTCAACGGATTTTCTCTTCGGTCTTACGATTTCGGAATCAGTGTAACCAACTGCGATAACGCTGACAACAGCCTCTGTTTCGGGAATGTCAAATTCTTTTCTGAGTTTTTCACCGTCACGGATACCCATAACAAGGGTTGAAATGCCGAGTTCGGTTGCCTTTAGCAAAAGTGCCATATTGTTAAGACCGAGATCGTAATATCCCCAGCCGTTGCCGATTTCAGTCACGGCAGTACCGTCTTTGTCAAAACCCGAACGGTTGAGAACAACTGTTGTCACGATATATGCAGACGCATTTTCTGAATTTTTTCTGTTAAATTCGGGGAGTGCCTCTCTTACGGCATTTTTACTTTTCTCGCCTGTTGCAACATAAAAGCGCGGCGTCTGCGAGTTCTTCCACGAAGGAGCAAGATTTGCCGCCGACAGCATTTCATCAAGCAAGCTTTTTTCAACCTTTTTATCTATATAATGTCTTGTGCTTTTTCTGTTATTTAAAGCTTCGGATAATTCCATAATCAAACCTCCAACATTTTTATACCTATATTGTACCAATGGAGTGGGAATTAATCAAGGGTTAAAGCAGAATATAGAACAAAATCGGTATCGTAAAAACTGCCGTAAGCTGTGACACAAGTGCCATACTTGCACCGTCATCGGGACTTTTTCCGTAGGCTGACGGAATGATTACCGTGTTAAGTCCAAGAGGCATTGCATTTGCGCAAAGTGTTGCAACAACTGCCTCCTGAGGTGCGTTAAAAAGCTTTAACACAAGCACCGAAACCGTTGGCAGAAACACGAGGCGGATTCCTGCAACAACATAGGTCTGCCATTTGCCGAAAAGATTTGCAAAGCTGTAGCCGCCTATTACAAAGCCTGTCAGAATCATTGCAATCGGAGACATACAGGCGGCGGTTGAATTGATTATTGTTGTGACAAGTCTGAATTTCGGAATCGGCAATAAACCGAGAATTGCTCCGATAAAAATTGAAACAAAAATCGGATTAACAAAATTTTTCATTGAAAATTTGCCGTGTCCGTTCGGCACAAGCCACGCAATTCCTATTGAATAAGTAAACAGATTAAGCGGTAAAGTGAACATAAGATAGTCGAAAAGCTCCATGCTTTCTGCGCCGTATATTCCCGACACCATTGCAGTTCCGACAAATCCGAAATTTGAAACGGAAATTGAATAGCGGTACACCTTTTTCAGATATTCCGTCTTACCGAGAAATCTTGACGCAACAAATCCCGTTGCAATGCAAAACAGCAGAACCCCCGTGCTGTAGGCAATGAACACCCATTTTTCGCTTATGTTTTTTACTGTACAATTGGTGCGGAATGTGTTAATTACAACGGCGGGCATAAGAATTCTGTTCTCAAGCTTTGAAAAAATTTCGGCTGAATTTTCCGGCAAAAATCCGCCCTGTCGGATTGTGAAACCAATAAATATAAACGAAAACAAAACCGCAATCTGAAAAATTACCGATGAAAAAATCTCCACAAATTCATCCCCTTTTAAAGCCAAAACACCCCCAGTCCGAGGGGCTGAGGGTGTAAGCTTCAAATCAAATTACTTGCAGCTGCACTTTGCTTCAAAGCTCTGGCAGTCCGTACACTGACAAACAGTCGGATTTGCCTCGTGAGTTCCGACCTTGATTGCTTCAAGCGAACAGTAGTCCTTTGTGCTGTTGTGATGCTTACAGTTTGTTACCGAGCACATAATGCTTTGGTTACAATATGCATTGTTTTCCATAGTATTCATTCTCCTCATTCATTTTTGCGGATTAGCCGCTTTTTATATTGTTTCTGCATTTTGCGGATTTATACCGCACACTTTGAAACATCTGCAATAAAATGTATTGAGGTGAATTACATGAATGTTGTATCGGCTGTATTTCTTGTTGTTTTTGCCGTAATCGGAATTTGTGCATTTGTCCGTGAATTAACATTTTTTCTCTTTCGTAACAGAAAAAATAATACCGTTATGTTTGTTGCTCCCGTCAGCGGAAAATGTGAAAATGCTGAATATATTTTGCGAAGTGCTGCCGCAAAGGTAAAATGGATAAGCAGAGGAAGAAATGACTGTGTAATTTGCCTTGACTGCGGTATGGACGATGAAACAAAAAGAATTTGCCAAAAAATATGTCGTGACTACGGCTTTGCAAAGCTTTTGACAAAACAGGAATTTTTAAAAATGATAAAGTAAAAATCCAAACGAAATTTAAACAAAAATACTGCCACGGAATATGCCCAAGTTTTATAAGGCAGTATGATAAAACTTAATAAACCCAAGACATTGCCATGGCAGTATGAGGCTTTGACTGTAAAAGGTCAAAGCCTTTTTCTTATCAAAAGTCTGTGAGTGCATTTTTGCATAAATCGAAAAAGAGTGTAAGAATAGGCATTATAAAAAGCACTATTATTATTTGTTTATAATTACATATGTATCTGTTATATTGTACAAAGAAATGTGAATAAGTTTGTAGACAATTATAATTGTATTTTATTGTTTAAATGTAGTAAAATTCAATTAACAAAACAAATCCCCTTACAATAAACTAATATAAAAATTAATGTTGTGAGTGCTGTGAGTTTTGTAATTTCTACTTTGGTAGATTATTAGTTTTATTGTAGACAAGAAAAAATAACTTTAAACATGAAAGGAGAGCTAATATTTTATGCAAGAGCGTAAAAAAATATCGCATCTTACACACAGAAATTCAGTTCAAAAAACAATTAGGATGCAACTGAATCCTGTAGGTAAAACAATGGATTATTTTCAAGCAAAGCAAATTCTTGAGAATGATGAAAAGCTTAAAGAGGACTATCAGAAAATCAAGGAAATAGCAGACAGGTTTTACAGAAATTTAAATGAGGATGTACTTTCAAAAACCGGGTTAGATAAATTAAAAGATTATGCTGAAATTTACTATCACTGTAATACGAATACAGACCGAAAAAGACTTGATGAATGTGCATCGGAATTAAGGAAAGAAATCGTCAAAAATTTTAAGAATAGAGATGAGTATAACAAACTATTCAATAAAAGGATGATTGAGATAGTTCTTCCCCAGCATCTTAAAAATGAGGACGAAAAGGAAGTTGTAGCCTCATTTAAAAATTTCACAACATACTTTACAGGTTTCTTCACTAACAGAAAAAATATGTATTCGGACGGAGAAGAATCCACGGCAATCGCATATAGATGCATTAACGAAAATTTGCCTAAACATCTTGACAATGTCAAGGCCTTTGAAAAAGCAATTTCTAAACTATCAAAAAACGCAATTGATGATTTAGATGCCACTTATTCCGGCTTATGCGGTACAAATTTGTATGATGTTTTTACAGTTGATTATTTTAACTTTTTGCTTCCACAATCCGGAATTACCGAATATAACAAAATCATCGGCGGTTACACAACAAGCGACGGTACAAAAGTTAAGGGTATTAACGAATATATAAATTTGTACAATCAACAAGTATCCAAACGGGATAAAATTCCTAATCTTAAAATTTTGTATAAACAAATTTTAAGTGAGAGTGAAAAGGTATCATTCATACCGCCAAAGTTTGAAGATGACAACGAACTTTTATCGGCTGTTTCAGAGTTTTACGCAAATGACGAAACCTTTGACGGGATGCCATTAAAAAAAGCAATTGATGAAACAAAGCTATTATTCGGCAATTTAGATAATTCCTCTCTTAATGGGATTTACATTCAAAATGACCGATCCGTGACAAATCTGTCAAACAGTATGTTCGGTTCTTGGTCAGTAATAGAAGATTTATGGAACAAAAATTATGACTCCGTTAATTCAAACAGCAGAATCAAAGATATTCAAAAGCGTGAAGACAAAAGAAAAAAAGCATACAAAGCAGAAAAGAAACTTTCACTTTCATTTTTACAGGTTTTGATTTCCAATTCTGAAAATGATGAAATCAGAGAAAAGTCTATCGTAGATTACTACAAGACTTCTTTAATGCAACTTACCGACAATTTATCAGACAAATACAACGAAGCAGCACCTCTGCTCAATGAGAATTACTCTAATGAAAAAGGTTTGAAAAATGACGATAAATCTATTTCATTAATTAAAAATTTTCTTGATGCCATAAAAGAAATTGAAAAATTCATAAAGCCTTTGTCCGAAACTAATATTACAGGTGAGAAAAATGATTTGTTTTACAGTCAGTTTACACCATTACTTGATAATATCAGCAGAATAGACATATTATATGATAAGGTCAGAAACTATGTTACACAAAAACCGTTTTCAACCGATAAAATCAAGCTTAACTTTGGCAATTCACAGCTATTAAACGGCTGGGATCGAAACAAAGAAAAAGACTGCGGTGCCGTTTGGCTTTGTAAAGATGAAAAATATTATCTTGCAATCATAGATAAAAGTAATAATAGTATTTTGGAAAATATTGATTTTCAAGACTGCGATGAAAGCGATTGTTATGAAAAGATAATTTACAAGCTTCTCCCCGGTCCAAATAAAATGCTTCCAAAAGTTTTCTTTTCAGAAAAGTGCAAGAAACTTTTGTCACCGTCAGACGAAATACTTAAAATTCGTAAAAACGGCACTTTCAAAAAAGGTGATAAGTTCAGCCTTGATGATTGCCATAAGTTAATTGATTTCTACAAAGAATCATTCAAAAAGTACCCAAATTGGTTAATTTATAACTTTAAATTTAAAAACACAAACGAATATAATGATATCAGCGAATTTTATAATGATGTTGCTTCACAGGGATATAATATTTCAAAAATGAAAATCCCGACAACATTTATTGACAAACTTGTAGATGAAGGAAAAATCTATCTTTTCCAACTCTACAACAAAGACTTTTCACCGCATAGCAAAGGTACTCCTAATCTGCATACACTTTATTTTAAAATGTTGTTTGATGAAAGAAATCTTGAAGATGTGGTGTACAAGCTTAACGGTGAGGCAGAAATGTTTTATCGTCCTGCAAGTATAAAATATGACAAACCAACTCATCCCAAAAACACACCGATAAAAAATAAAAATACACTCAATGATAAAAAAGCAAGCACTTTTCCTTATGACTTAATTAAAGATAAACGCTACACTAAATGGCAGTTTTCACTTCACTTCCCTATTACCATGAATTTTAAAGCTCCGGATAGGGCAATGATCAATGATGATGTCAGAAATCTGCTGAAATCCTGCAACAACAATTTCATCATAGGAATTGACAGAGGCGAAAGAAACTTGCTTTATGTCAGCGTAATTGACAGCAACGGTACTATAATATATCAGCACTCACTCAATATTATCGGAAACAAGTTTAAAGGAAAAACATACGAAACTAACTACCGGGAAAAACTTGCAACAAGAGAAAAAGAGCGTACGGAACAGCGCCGTAACTGGAAAACAATTGAGAGTATAAAAGAACTCAAAGAGGGCTATATCAGTCAGGCTGTGCATGTTATATGTCAGCTTGTTGTCAAGTACGATGCAATCATCGTTATGGAAAAGCTGACTGACGGATTCAAACGAGGCAGAACAAAGTTCGAAAAACAGGTTTATCAGAAATTTGAAAAAATGCTGATTGACAAACTTAATTACTATGTTGACAAAAAGCTTGATCCCGATGAAGAAGGCGGTTTACTTCATGCCTACCAGCTTACGAACAAGCTTGAGAGCTTTGATAAGCTTGGTACGCAAAGCGGTTTTATTTTCTATGTCCGTCCTGATTTTACAAGCAAAATTGATCCCGTTACCGGCTTTGTAAATTTGTTGTATCCTCGATACGAAAACATTGACAAAGCCAAAGATATGATTTCAAGATTTGACGATATAAGATACAATGCCGGCGAGGACTTTTTTGAATTTGACATTGATTACGATAAGTTTCCAAAGACTGCGTCTGACTATCGCAAGAGGTGGACAATCTGTACTAACGGCGAAAGGATTGAAGCTTTCAGAAATCCCGCAAACAATAACGAATGGAGTTATCGTACAATAATTCTTGCAGAAAAATTCAAAGAATTATTTGATAACAATTCTATAAATTATCGTGATTCTGACGATTTGAAAGCTGAAATTCTTTCACAGACAAAGGGCAAATTTTTTGAGGATTTCTTCAAATTATTAAGACTTACCCTACAGATGCGAAACAGTAACCCTGAAACAGGCGAGGACCGTATTCTTTCTCCCGTCAAGGACAAAAACGGTAATTTTTACGACAGTTCAAAATATGATGAAAAGAGCAAGCTTCCGTGTGATGCCGATGCAAACGGTGCGTACAACATTGCCCGCAAAGGTTTGTGGATTGTTGAACAATTCAAAAAAGCCGATAATGTTTCAACTGTCGAACCGGTAATCCACAATGACAAATGGCTGAAATTTGTTCAGGAGAATGATATGGCGAATAATTAAATTCCGACTCTTTAACACGGTACTGTCGTTAAATATCACTCCGACAGTACCGTTGTCAAGGCTTGATATTTGACACAGATAATAAAAGAGTATATAATCAGACTAAGGATACATAGAAAAAGTTTGGTTTTGCCAAGAATGAAGATTCCCCTTTGTTGATAGTCGGCTAACTTCTGCAAACCCAAGTCTTAATATTTATTTTTGTCCATATGGGGTTATTGAACAATGAAAAAGTTATTACAATCTCACATATGTTATTTAAGTTATTTTGAAATTTATGTAACATCATACAACGTAAGGGTTTAATAACCCTATATAATTTCTACTATTGTAGATCATATGCAAGAAAAAACAATGATTTTGATGTTTAATAGCCCTATATAATTTCTACTATTGTAGATTATGAACCGTGACTGTTTGTATGCTTGGGTTTAATAAACCTATATAATTTCTACTATTGTAGATAATTGCCGCTTTCCCACTCGGAGAAAACGTTTAATAACCCTATATAATTTCTACTATTGTAGATTTACCGTTGGCTTCATAGAACTGCTCATGTTTAATAGCCCTATATAATTTCTACTATTGTAGATCCTGCCACAAATGCCTCATTTCGTGTGAGTTTAATAACCCTATATAATTTCTACTATTGTAGATAGTCAGACACGATATTACAGATAGGAGAGTTTAATAACCCTATATAATTTCTACTATTGTAGATCGCTGCAATTGTTCTCAAATGCGTATGTTTAATAACCCTATATAATTTCTACTATTGTAGATGGGTGAATCGGAACAATACGATTTTTGGTTTAATAACCCTATATCATTTCTACTTTTTTGATTAGATAAAAAGGTTACTTACACCGATTAACAACAAATTCATTTTGCTACAAAAATACAAGCCACACACAAACAAAAGCAGAGAGTCCGAAAGCTCTCTGCTTTTTATCGTTTTTTAACATTGTACCAAACCGTAACAACAAAGTTACCTACATAGCTATGGGAATTATCATAAACAGAAAAAGTCACGACTGCATATGCAATCGTGACTGGGTTGGTGGAGATGAGGGGAATTGAACCCCTGTCCGAAAAAATCTTGCCAAGGGTTTCTCCGAGCGCAGTTGGTGTTTTAAATCTCCCTCGGTGCATCGCCCATCAACAGGCTATGCACTTTGGCAGCTCCTAAACTGTGACAGGGTTCGGAGCGCTCCCCTGTTCACATTTACCTCTAATCGACGCCCCTTACACAGCCGAGGTACTCTGTGCAGGAACGAGCAGCACTCAGGCTGCTAAAGCAACTGTTTTGTTGTCAGTTAATTTTAAAGTTGCGGATTTTATGGCGGTTCCGCACCGCCGCTCGCTTACCAAGGTTTGAAATCCCCGTCGAAACCTTTACATCCCCATATTCAATTTAAAAATTTTATATTGAAAACCTGTATTCAGCGGCAGGCTTATCAAGTATTTTTTCACAGCAGACAAGACAACATTCAATATGCTTTGTATTCGGCTCAATCGGTGAATATATCACAGCCGTTTTCAAATCGCTTTTGTTCGAATCATCCATTGCAAAAGCAACAACGCCGTCATCGGTTGCCAATCCGCCCATACCCTTGAAAGGTTTGTCAAGCTCATCAAAAAGGCAGAATATCACTGAGATTTCATCGTCACACGAATACTCAACATACGGAAACACAATATCATTTTCAACAAATTCTTTCATTTTGGAATTATCGGCTGAATACAAAAGTTTAAGATTTTTAATCACAATCTGATTTTCACCGTCAAAAATTCCAATCGGAATATTTACTTCCTTGCCAACTTCAAGGCTGAGTTTTGCTAACGGATAATCTGTCTTTTGATATTTTGAAAATATTATTTCAACATTCTTTGTCAAATCAAGCAAAGACAAATCATAAATCTTATTCTCAAGTTCAATAAAGTTTATGAACAGAGAATCAAGAGGAGCGTCGAAAAACCTGTCGCTCTTCCAACCGAGTTTCATAAACTCTGAGATGATATATGACCTTGTTAATTCGCAACATTCAAGCGTTTCACCGCATACTGAATCAAAGTCAAAACGCTGTCCGTCAATTACAATTGCGGAAAAATCATCAGACAAATCAGAATTATTTTTCTTTTCAAGAATGATATTTTCTCTCAAAGTCAAATCTTCACAGCAAATATCCTCTTCGGCACAATTGAAATTCAGCAGAACAAGTTCGGTTTTATCGGACGAATTTGCAAAACCGAGTACAGAATAATCGGTATCAAAGGCGAAAAAATCCCGTCCGATTAAAGCAAAATCGCTGTATTCCGAAATATTTTCGTACAAGCTACGCAAACTCATAATAACACCAAACTATCTTCTCTGTTCTTTAATGGCACGCTCCATATCACGCTTTGCGGAGCGTTCTGCCATATCGGCACGCTTATCGTATAGCTTTTTGCCTTTGCAGAGTCCAACCTGAAGTTTTACCTTGCTGTCCTTGAAATACAGACTAATCGGGATAAGTGAATATCCCGTCTGCTTAACCGTGCCGTAGAGCTTTAAAATCTCTTTTTTGTGCATAAGAAGCTTTCTCACACGCATCGGATCACGGTTAAAGATGTTTCCCTGTTCGTAAGGAGAAATGTGCATTCCGTTGACAAAAATTTCGCCGTCAACAATTGAACACCAGCTGTCCTTGAGATTTACTCTGCCGGCACGCAAGGATTTTACTTCCGTACCGCAAAGCTCAATTCCGGCTTCATAGGTTTCCTCGACAAAATAATCGTGTCTTGCCTTTTTGTTCTGAGCAATCGTTTTCATATTTGCCACCGCACATCCTCCTTTCTACTGTGGAATACAAGATTATACTACTGTTTTGACAATTTGTCAATAGTTTAAATCAAGAAATTAAATTTCATTTCTGCCCTCAAGAGCCTTTGCAAGAGTGTATTCGTCAGCATATTCAAGGTCACCGCCAACAGGGATACCGTAGGCTAGTCTTGTCACCTTTACACCAAGCGGCTTTAAGAGCTTTGAAATATACAGAGCCGTTGCATCGCCCTCAACGGTCGGGTTGGTTGCCATAATGACCTCCTCAACCGATTCCTCGTTAAGCCTTGCAAGCAGTTCTTTTATTGTAAGGTTGTCGGGACCGATATCGTTAAGCGGTGAGATTGAACCATGGAGAACATGATAAACACCCTTAAATTCGTGGGTATTTTCAATAGCCGTAGCATCTCTCGGAGTTTCAACAACGCAGATAACGGAATGATCCCTTGCGGGATTTGCACACACGGGACAAAGGTCTTTGTCTGTAAGATTACAGCATTTACTGCAATAGTGAATCTTTGTGTGGGCGTCCATCACCGCACCCGCAAGCTGTTCCGCTTCTGTTTTTGACAGATTGAGAACATAATATGCAAGTCTTTGAGCGGTTTTGTTACCGATTCCCGGCATTCTTTCAAACTGCTCCACCAAATTTTCAAGCGGAGCAACATTATATCCCGACATAATCAGAACATTCCCGGAATGTTAAGTCCGCCTGAGATTGTTTCCATTTTGTCCTCTTTTTCCTTAGCGGCTGCTCTGATTGCCTCATTTGCGGCTGCCATAACGAGGTCTGAGAGCATTTCTACATCCTCGGGATCAACAACTTCGGGTGAAATCTCAACCTTTGTGAGTTCCATTTTGCCTGTTACTGTAACCTTAACTGCACCGCCGCCGGCTGTTGCCTCATACTCTTTTGTTTCGAGTTCCTTTGATGCGGCCTCCATATCATCCTGAAGCTTCTGAGCCTGACGGGCAAGCTGCTGAATGTTGTTTGCTCCGCCGCTGCCGTAACCCTTTGGTAATCTTGCTTTCATAATTTTATCTTCCTTTCGGTTATTCTTGTGTTATTATTACATCGCTTCCCTGCAAGCTTTCAATAAGCTTGTCAACGGGATCGGTTTTTTCTTCCTGTTTTGCACTCGGTCTTTTATACGGACCGAGATTATAGTGCTGACCTGTTGTTTCTAAAATAAGCTGACGGATTTCCTGTCGTCTTTCGTTATTTTTGAGGAGTTCAAAAGCCATTTCATTATCTGTGTCAATCAGCAAATATTTTCCGCTTGTGTAAGCGGCAGAATTTGCAAATGCCGCCGCAATTGCCCTTGAAACAGGTTTCATATTATTGACTACCTCTGCCCAATCGGGAAAAGGCTGTGCGTTATTATAGATTGCATCAAGGTCAACGCTCTGTCTTTGAGCTGTTTTCTTAGGCTTTTGCTGTGCAGAAACGGGTTGTTCCTGTATTGGCTGAACGGGCTGTTTCGGTGTCGGCATCTCAACAGGAGGCGTCGGAATTACCGGCTCGTCCTTTATTTTTTCCGAAACAGGTTTTGTTTCCTGTGACTTTTCGGGTTCGGAATTTTGAGCCTCGGGTTTTGGAGTTTCATTCTGAACAGACTGCGGTACAGTTTGCACCTGTTCGGGAACATAGTTCACCTTTATTCCCTTTTTAACAGCCTTTTCAAGAGCGGTTACCCTTGCGGTCAAAGCTTCAATTGTACCGTCAAGCTCAGCCGATGACAGCTTTACAACCGCCATTTCAAGCTCTGTTCTGTCACCTGTTCCCCTGCCCATATTCTGATATGCCTTTGAAAGCACATCCATATAATAAACAATGTCGGCAAGTGAGAGGTAATCCGACTGCGTTTGAGCCTGTTCAAACTCATCGTCAGCCATAATCACGATATCCCTCGGATTTTTTACCGACTTTATGAGCATAAGCGTTCTGAAATGCGAAAGCAATTCATCGCAAAGCCTTGCCATATCCTTGGACTCACCGTAAAGCCTGTCAACAATTTCAAGTGCCTTTGCTGTGTTCTTATTGATTACACAGTTAGAAAGCTCAAAAAGATATGTCTTTCTCGCAAGTCCTGCGGCACTGCGAACAACATCTTCATCAATTTCCGAGCTGATTGCAATGCATCTGTCAAGAAGCGAAAGAGCATCTCGCAACGCACCGTCAGCAACAGATGCGGCAAGCATTGCGGCACTGTCGCTCAGTGTCACTCCCTCCTGATTTGCAACATAGAGCAGTCTGTCTGCTATTGCACGGGGTGGGATTCTGTGAAAATCGAAACGCTGACAGCGTGACAGAATTGTCTGCGGAAGCTTGTGAACTTCGGTAGTTGCCAGAATGAATATGACATGTTCGGGAGGTTCTTCAAGCGTTTTGAGCAAGGCATTGAACGCCTCGGTTGTGAGCATATGAACCTCGTCAATGATGTAAACTCTGTATTTGCACTTTGCGGGCTTGAACTGAACCTCGTCAATAATCTGACGGATATCGTCAATTTTTCTGTTGGATGCGGCATCCATTTCGACAATGTCGAGGATACTGCCGTCGTCAATTCCCTTGCAGATTTCACATTCACCGCAGGGATTTCCGTTTACGGGATGAAGGCAATTGACTGCCTTCGCAAGAATTTTTGCACAGGTAGTTTTGCCCGTACCTCTTGAACCCGTAAAAAGATATGCATGGTTAAGACGGTTGGTGCTGATTTCGTTTAAAAGAGTTGTGGTTATGTGTTCCTGTCCCGAAACATCGGCAAAGGTTTTCGGTCGCCACTTTCTATAGAGTACCTGATACAAAAATTCACCCCGCAATCAACAAAAAATGCAAGCCGTCAGCCGAAATAACGGCAATCGTACAAATGAGTGAACGACAGACTTACTGCATCGCATCGGCAATACTGCTTAATGCTGCTCGGTTCCCCGCCTGACATGATTCACAGACCCCAATCGTACAGGGCCTGTCGCTCACTTAATTGCACGCTTTTTGACTTCTTGCAATTCTGAACTAAATTATTCATTTCTTTGTTCGTAAAAAGAAATATATTGTACAAAAGAACACCATTGCAAGACAAGCTGATTGTTCAGTCTGCTTTACAACGAGCTTATTATACCATAACCGATTAATAAAATCAATAGGTTTTGGTTATTTTTTATTGTTTGCAGTCGCAGAAAGATATCGACTGTTTTGCAATGGCAAACCTTGTTCACCGTTGCAAATGAATACACATTTTTGATTAAATCATAAGTTATGTGAATAAACAAAATGTTACATCAATGCGGGCGTCCAATGAACGCCCCTACAGCATAGACTGCATAAACACTTGCAATTTTGTACTCGGGCATAATATGCTGTTTATTATGCAATCTATCTTCACGAATTGGGAACGGCGGCTCGCCGTCAATTTTTAATTTGCTAAGATTTCCCTTGCAACGAATACACCGCCGGCGCTGGCATGAGAAAGTGAATGTGTAACGCCGCTGCCGTCACCGATGATATAAAGTCCCTTGTGGGGCGACTCAAGGTGCTCGTCAACATCAACTTCCATATTATAGAACTTGACCTCAACGCCGTAGAGAAGTGTGTCATCGTTGGCTGTGCCGGGGGCGATTTTGTCAAGAGCATAAATCATTTCAATGATACCGTCAAGGATTCTCTTTGGAAGCACAAGGCTCAAATCGCCCGGTGTTGCATCAAGAGTCGGAACAACAAGTCCTTCTTTGATTCTGCTCGGATTGCTTCGGCGACCTCGAATCAAATCACCGAAACGCTGAACAATTACACCGCCGCCCAGCATATTGCTAAGACGGGCAATGCTTTCACCATAACCGTTGCTGTCCTTGAAAGGCTCTGAAAAATGCTTGCTGACGAGGAGTGCAAAGTTTGTGTTCTCTGTCTGCTTTGCCTTGTCCTCATAGCTGTGACCGTTTACTGTGATAATGCCGTTTGTGTTTTCGTTTACAACGCAACCCTTCGGATTCATGCAGAATGTACGCACATTGTCCTCGAACTGTTCTGTGCGGTAAACAATCTTGCTTTCGTAGAGTTCGTCTGTGAGGTGTGAAAAGATTGCGGCAGGGAGCTCCACACGAACACCGATGTCAACACGGTTCGACTTTGTGGGAATGTTAAGGTTATGACAAACATGTTCCATCCACTTGCTGCCGCTTCTGCCGACTGAAACAATGCACTTTTTGCACTCATAATTTTCATCGGCTGTGTCAACAAGATAACCTTCCTTATCATTACCGTTCTTGAGTTCAACATTTTCAACAGGTGTATCAAAGTAGAAATCAACCTTGTTTTCAAGGTAATCATAAAGATTTTTAAGCACAATGTAGTTGATGTCCGTACCGAGATGACGGACTGATGCGTCAAGAAGATTAAGCTTATTCTGTAAACAAAGTTTCTTAAAGCTTGTGCCTGCTGTGGAATAAAGCTTTGTACCCTCTCCGCCGAACTTCATATTGATTTTGTCAACATATTCCATAAGCTCAATGGCTTTTTTCTTGCCGATATGTTCGTAGAGCGTGCCTCCGAAATCGTTTGTTATGTTGTACTTGCCGTCCGAAAACGCACCCGCACCGCCGAAACCGCTCATAATGGAACAGGTTTTGCATGAAATGCAATTTTTAACTTTGTCACCGTCAATCGGACATTTTCTCTTTTCAAGAAGATGACCTTTTTCAAATACGGCAACCTTTATTTCAGAGTTGTTTGTTACAAGCTCATATGCAGAAAAAATTCCGCCCGGACCTGCTCCTACAATAATAACATCGTACTTTTTCATTATCATTTTCTCCTTTATTTGTTGTGGGTAACATTTAAGGGCAATAAAAAAACCGCCAAAACATGATACTACGCCCCTTAACGGGGATTATAGTAAACTGTTTAAGGCAGTTTGTAGAAACACCCGTCCGTATTACGGGCTTATACAATCCAACTTCTGCACACGGCAGAAAATTGTTCTGATAAAAGTCATCAAAACCTTGGTTATTGTAACAAATAACATCACAATTGTCAACAAAAAAACGCAAAAATTTAAAATAATTTATTTTTCCTTATTCGCATAATAAGCCACATAAAAATCGGGCAACAATTATGTTACCCGACAAATGCTTAAATATTATTCGTACTTTTCTGCAACCTCGCCAAGACGCTTGTAGATGCTGTTTTCGGGAACATAACCTCTTACAAATGAAAGCGGATAGATGTTGGTGTTTCTGCCGATTACCGAACCGGGGTTAAGAACGCTGTTGCAGCCTACCTCTACATGGTCACCGAGCATTGCACCGAACTTTTTAACATTTGTATCAACCTTATCGCCGTCGCAAAGAACAGTTACAAGGCTCTTGTCACTCTTGAGGTTTGATGTGATTACACCTGCGCCTGTGTGTGACTTGTAGCCGAGAATACTGTCACCGATGTAGTTATAGTGCGGAGTCTGAACACCGTCAAAAAGAATTGAATTTTTAAGCTCTGTTGAGTTGCCTACAACTGCACCCCTGCCGACAATTGCATTGCCTCTGATAAAAGCACACTGTCTGATTTCGGCATCTTCGCAGATAATGAGCGGTCCGCCGAGATATGCGGAGTCAAAAACCTTTGCACTTTTTGCAACCCACACATTTTCTCCCCTCTGCTCGTAGATTTCGGGATCAAGAGTTTTTCCGAGTTCAATGATAAATTCGCTGATTTTCGGAAGAGCTTCCCACGGATAATCAACAGTTTCAAGCAAGGGCTTTGCAATAGTCCTGCTGTAATCAAACAGATTTTTTGCCAATAATTTTTCGTTTTCCATTTTTAACATTTACTCCCAATATATATTATTCTTTCAAAGAATTTTACAGTTTTATACCTCAACAAAGAACAGCCAGTAACCGCTTGCGTCCTTTCCCGCAACAAACTCAACTCCTCCGCTTATGTACTTTGAAAATACATAGCTTTTGCCGTTCTGAGGATTTGTCACGGTGGCACAACTGCCCTCATGAATCCAACGCTCGTTGAAAACATTAATTCCCTTGATGAGAAAAGACTCTTTTGAGGTTTTGCCGACAAATCTGTAATTTTTCATAAAATCAGCCTTCTTTAACCTTTTGCGGTGACAGCCTGTTGTCAAGGCCTGTCTTTTTAAACACAAGCACAACGACAACGGCACAAATCACGCCGAGTAACATTCCGCAGAGAACATCTGACGGATAATGAACATAGTTATAAAGTCTTGAGAATACAATCAAAAGCGCAAGTACAAGTGCAGGAATTCCGAATCGTTTGTCCTTGATAAGCATAACGGTTGCCGCCGCAAGTGACGAACAGCTGTGTCCCGAAGGAAAGCTGCTGCCTGACGGAATGGCTATGTTAAGCCCAAAGTCGGGATTCAACTCAGACGGTCTTGCTGAATAATCAATATTCACCATAAACGGCCGTGGTCGGTTTATAAGATTTTTTATTCCGATTTCACCGACAAGAAAGCCGATTGCCATTGCAACAAGCATCATAACTCCCATTGAGCGAGTTTTTTTAAAAATTATAAACACAATGCCGACTGCAATCCAGAAAAGTCCCATTTCACCCATATAGCTGAAAAAAGCCATAATCGGATCAAGAAAAGAGCATTTAAATGCGTTCTGAATAAATTCAAGAACCGAGGTGTCAAATGATTGAATCATATCAAAGAATGACATATCATTTTCCTTTCATAATATCATTATAACAACCAAAAAACAGAATGTCAAATTAAATAAATTTTAAGTTATTCGCATTCATATTTTGCAAGTTTAGCATAAAGTGCTTCGTCAACAACAGCCTCAACCGAAAGTCCTTCGGCAACATATTCTTCATAAATGAGAGTGCCTTTGTTGCGAATTTCGTTTGCAAGACCTGCCTGTGCAAACGGCAGAAGAATTTTTACTCTTTTCATTCTGACGGGAAGATTGTCCTCAATTGCATTAAGAAGTTCGTCTATACCCGTGCCGTTCTTTGCGCTTATGCGAACACAGGCTTTAAAGTCCTGCGCAAGCATAGTTTCGTCAAGCAAATCGCACTTATTGAGAACGGTTATAATCGGTGTATCACCGCAACCGAGGGATTCAAGCAAGTCGGTTGTAACCTGCATATGTGTTCTTGCCTCGTCACTTGATGCGTCGCATACATTTAGAATAATATCCGACTGTGCCGCCTCTTCAAGGGTTGAGCGGAATGCTTCAACAAGGTGGTGCGGAAGTCTGCGAACAAGTCCTACCGTGTCAATCATCATAACGGTTACACCGCTCGGAAGCTTCAACGCTCTTGAGGTGGGATCAAGCGTTGCAAAAAGCTTGTCCTGTGCAAGCACACCCGCATCTGTGAGATAGTTCATAAGAGTTGACTTGCCTGCGTTTGTGTAGCCAACAATCGCACAGGTTATTACACCGTCTTTTTTTCTGCGTGAACGCAACATCTGACGATGCTTTTCAAGGTCGGAAAGCTCTTCTTTCAGGCTTTCAATTCTTCTGCGGATATGTCGTCTGTCGGTTTCAAGCTTTGTTTCACCCGGACCTCTTGTACCGATACCGCCGCCGAGTCTTGACATTGCGATACCCTTGCCCGTAAGTCTTGGGAGCATATATTTAAGCTGTGCAAGCTCAACCTGAAGCTTACCCTCTTTTGACCTTGCTCTCTGGGCAAAAATATCGAGAATAAGCGTTGTTCGGTCAATTACTCTGACATCTGTTTCAGCCTCGATATTTTTAATCTGTGTCGGAGAAAGCTCGCTGTCGAACACAAGCAAATCTATCTCCTGCGATTCGCAGATTTCGGCAATCTCGGCAAGCTTGCCTGTGCCGACAAAAGTACCCTTTTCAATTTTTTGCAGATTCTGCGTTACCGATAAAACGGGATCTGCTCCCGCACTTTTTACAAGTTCAAAAAGTTCGTCAAGTGACGCCTGTGCGTCATATTCGCCCGTGTCAACACTGACGAGCAATGCACGGGTAATTTTTTCTTCGTTACTTTTAAGCTCCATAAAATCCTCACTTGAAGTTATTTATTCATACTTTTGTCAAAACAGGTTTTCATATCCTCATCCGTGATTTTTCTGATAGGCTTGCACGGATTCCCCACAGCTACGCAGTCGGACGGAATATCCTTTACAACAACGCTTCCGCCGCCGATTACAACATTACTTCCGATTGTAACGCCCGGCATGACCTGAACTCCTCCGCCAATCCACACATTGTCGCCAACGGTAATCGGATAGGCATACTCAAAGCCTGCGTTTCTTCTCGGATAATCAACAGGATGACCTGCCGTGTAAAATCCACAGTTTGGTGCAACAAAAACATTGTCGCCGAATTTCACCTTTGCACAGTCGAGAATCACCATATTGTGGTTTGAATAGAAATTCTCACCGAGTTCGATATTGTAGCCGTAGTCGCACCAGAACGGAGCGGTAATGTAGAAATTTTCCTTTGTGCTGCCGACAATTTTCTTTATAAGAATTTTTTGAGTCTCTTCATCTTCAAACGGAAGATTGTTGTACTCTCTGCAAAGATTTTTAACCGAACAGCGTTCATTGCGAAGCTGTTTGTCGCCCATTGGATTATACATCTGCGAATTAAGCATTTTTTCTTTTTCAGTCATAATTTTCTCCGTTAATAAATCACATAACAAAATTTACATAACAACGCTTATTATATTATAATCTCACCTTCAATACAAGTAAATCCAAAAATTAATTTACTTTTCAACTGACAACAAAATTCAATTTTAAAATTCATAGGGAGGATAATGGGACAGCGGTCTTTTGTATAATATAGTTACATTGAAAATATCAATGGAATTTGCAGAAAAAACGATTAAATTATGAGATTCCGTTTTGATTTGAGGAGGAATTATTATGGAAGAAAAAAGAAAAACCGTCACATCAACCGAAGTAAAACGCAGATACAATCAAAAAGTTTACAGTCAAATTTCATTTTCCGCCCCAAAGGAACTTGTTGAGGAATTCAGAGGGATATGCAGAAATATCGGAATTTCACAGGCAAGTGTTTTCAAAAAGTTTATCGCCGATTTTGTTGAAAAGTACAGATAAAATCAAAACCACTCGTTGAACGGATGGTTGCACTCTGCAGAAAAACCCGAAATTCAAGCTGACCAAATTTCGGGCTTTTATTTTTGAATTTTAAATTTTTTCAACCTGCTGTTTCAATTTGCAAAAAATTTTAAGAATATATATTCAAAGAAATAAAATTGTGGTATAATGATGAAGAATATATACAAGGTATGTAGAGGCAACACAGGTTGTCTTTAATTAAGGAAGTGGCAAAATGAAAAAACTATTTACTATTATTGTGTGCAAGGTTCTGAAATTTGTCGGAGGATTGCTCGGCAAGGGCAGCAGTCTGCCGGGACAGATTGCGCTTAAACTCTGCCCCGATATTCTCGGACGAATTGAACTGCCGAAATATATTGTTGCCGTAACAGGCAGTAACGGCAAGACATCTACCGTTGAGATGATTGCACATATTCTTTGTGAAAGCGGCAAAAAAGTTGCCTGGAACAAAGAGGGTTCTAACCAGATTGAGGGTGTTACAACTCTTATTCTCGGCAGTTGTACTCTTTCGGGCAAGGTTAAATCGGATATTCTTCTCATTGAAAGTGACGAACGCTTTGCAAAATATACCTTCAAATACATCACACCGACTCATTATGTTATCACAAACCTTTACCGTGACCAGCTCACACGAAACGGTCATCCGGAATGGGTTTACAATGCCGTAAAGGATAGTATTCATCCCGAAACTCAGCTTATTCTTAACGCCGACGATCCGCTTGTTTCGTGCTTTGGCTACGGCAGGGATAATGTTGTATGGTTCGGTGCAGGCAATCTTCCGACCGATACAAAGGAGTTTGTCGGTGTTTATAATGACGGTGCATATTGCCCTCACTGCAAATCTCCTATGACATATTCAAGCTATCACTACGACCACATCGGCAACTATGAATGCCCTAACTGCGGTCTTAAAAGACAGGATACAAGCTACACAGTTACATCTGCCGATCTTGAAAAAGGCGAAATTACAATCAACAATAAGTACAAGATTGAACTTACACTCAAATCGCTTTATAATGTTTACAATTTGCTTGCGGCATTTACCGTTGCGTCAATCACAGGTGTTGACGGCAACACAATTGCAAAGAGCCTGAGCAATTATGTTCTTAAAAACTTCCGTGTTGTAACATTCACGCTCGGAAACAGAAAGGGTACGCTTGTTACATCAAAACATGAAAACAGCATTTCGTACAATCAGTCACTCAAGCTTGCCGCATCCGACAAGGATAAGTGCGATGTTTTGATTATTGTTGACGCAGTCAGCAGAAAGTATTTTACAAGCGATGTTTCATGGCTTTGGGACATCAACTTTGACCTTCTCAAAAGCGACAATGTAAAGAACATTGTGCTTGCAGGAACATATTGCAACGACCTTGCAACAAGATTTTCTTTCTCAAAAGTTGACAGAAACAAAATTAAGGTTATCAAGGACATTGAAGAAGCCGTTGATTATCTTGACAATGACCGCAAAGAAAAGATTTATGTAATTACCTGTTTTTCAGACAAGGGTAAATTTCTTGAAAAGGTAAAGGTGGACTGATTATGAAAATTCTTCATTTGTATCACGATATAATGAACCTGTACGGAGAATATGCCAATGTTTCTGCGCTTGAAAGAATGCTTGAAAAGAGCGGTGTAAAATTTACAACCGACAGGCTTACCCTGTTTGACAATGCCGACCTGGGCGATTACGATTTTATCTACATCGGTTCGGGTACAGAAAAAAATCAGAAGCTTGTTTTGCAGGATTTTAAAAAGTACAAGGATTTTCTTGTTGAATACATCAACAGCGGCAAGGTAATTCTTATGACGGGCAACTCGTTTGAAATGCTCGGAAAAACAATTACAGACTCTGACGGCAAGGTTTTTGACGGACTCGGAATTTATGATTTTACAGTTACCGAGCAGAACAAACGCAGAATTACAGGCGATATTGTTTATACATCTGACATTCTCACAAAACCTATTGTCGGCTTTGTAAACAAGTGCAGTGAAATTAAAGGTATTGAAAATCATCTTTTCACTGTTAACCACGGACTCGGTGACTACGAAAATGCAAAAGCAGAGGGCTTGAAGGACAAGAACCTTTTTGCTACTCATGTTACAGGTCCTATTATGATTAAAAATCCGCATTTTCTTGAATATATTGCTTTGCAGATTTCAAAAAATACGGATGGCTTCAAGCCGTGTACGGATTACCTTGACTATGAAAGAGCGGGCTACGAAATTACTCTCGGCGAACTCACAAAAAGATTTGAGGAGTAAGTTTTAATGAACAACGACAATCTTCTTCAGCTTGAGGGAGCAATTGAAAGCGTGGTTTTCCGAAACGATGAAAACGGCTACACGGTAATTGAGCTTGCTGACGGTGACGATTATCTGACCGCTGTCGGAATTATGCCACAGGTGTCGTCGGGTGATGTTGTAAAGCTTACCGGCAAATATACAAATCATCCGAGCTACGGCAGACAGTTTGCCGTGCAGATTTGCGAAATCAGCAGACCTACCGAGGCGGCTGATATTCTGCGTTATCTGTCATCCGGAGCTATCAAGGGAATCGGCACTCAGACCGCACAAAGGCTTGTAAAGGAATTTGGCGAGGCAACGCTTGATGTGCTTGAAAATCAGCCCGAAAGAGTTGCAATGCTGAAAGGAATTTCTTCGCAAAAAGCCGAGGATTTTTCAAAGCAGTTAAAGCAGAACACAGGCGTGCGAACACTCATGCTTTTTCTCGGCGAGTACGGAATTTCAAACACTGCATCGGTCAAAATTTTCAACGCTTACGGTCCGAGCTGTGTCGATTTAATCAAGAAAAATCCGTACATTCTCTGTCAGGGTGATTTTGGGGTATCGTTTGAGAGTGCGGATTTTATCGCTAAAAAAGAAAAATTAGAACCTGATTCAAATGTCCGTATGCGTGCAGGAATCGTATACATTCTTCATCACAATGAGCGAAACGGTCACACCTGTCTGCCAAAGGAAAAGCTGCTGAAGGTTTCAACCGATTTTCTCGGAATTGACGGTGAAAAGGTTTCGGAGTGCATGGAAGAAATGCTGTTTGACCGTTCGCTTATCGAGGATAAGATTGACGACAAAAAATTTGTGTTTCCTCCCAATGTTCACCTCTGCGAAATGTACATAGCGTCAAGAATAAAAATGTTGCTTAAATTTCCGTCAGAAAAAATTAAAAACATTGACAAGGCGATTGAAAAATGTGAAAAAGAGGACGGAATCGAATATGCCGATTTGCAAAAGAAAGCAATCACTATGGCACTTACCGAGGGTATGCTCGTTCTGACGGGCGGTCCCGGTACAGGAAAAACGACAACCCTCAATGCTATAATAAAAATAATGAAAGCAAACGGCAAAACTGTTTTGCTTTCTGCCCCCACAGGCAGAGCGGCTCAACGAATGAGCGAGCTCACGGGCGATGAGGCAAAAACTCTGCACAGACTGCTTGAGGTCAGCTGGGATAAACATGACAACCCCGTTTTCAACAAGAACGAACGCAATCAGCTGAAATGCGACGCATTGATTGTTGACGAGGTTTCAATGGTGGACGCATTCATTATGGAAAGCGTTATGAGAGCGCTTTCCACAGGATGCAGACTTATTCTTGTAGGCGACTCCGACCAGCTCCCTTCCGTAGGTCCGGGTAATGTGCTCGGCGATCTTATCGAAAGCGGACTTATTCCCGTTGTACGGTTGAATGAAATTTTCCGTCAGGCACAGCAGAGTCTTATTGTCACAAACGCACATAAGATTGTGAACGGTGAAATACCCATTCTTAATTCCGCCGACAAGGACTTTTTCTTTCTTCAAAGGAACAACAAATCAGAAGTTTCAGCGGTAATAGCTGACCTTTGTGCAAATCGTCTGCCAAAGGCATACGGATATTCTCCGTTTGAAAACATTCAGGTGCTTGCTCCGTCCAAAAAGGGTGAACTCGGAACTGCCGAGCTTAACCACAAATTGCAGGCGGCACTAAATCCGAAGGATGACGATAAGGCGGAAATCACAATCGGTTCAAAAACCTTTCGTACAGGCGACAAGGTTATGCAGATAAAAAACAACTATGATATTCGCTGGTTTCGTGAAAACGGCGAAACGGGCGAAGGAATTTTCAACGGTGACATAGGAATCATCACAAGGATTGACAGAAAGACAAAATCGCTTGTCGTTAAATTTTTTGACAAGATTGCAAGATACACCTTTGAATTTGCGGGCGACCTTGATTTCGCCTACGCAATCACGGTGCATAAAAGTCAGGGCAATGAATTTGACGCAGTTATTATACCGATGTTTTCGGGACCTCCTCAGCTTTACTACAGAAATCTGCTCTACACCGCTGTTACAAGGGCAAAGAAAACGCTTGTGCTTGTCGGCAATCCGTCAACCGTTGAATATATGGTAAACAATAACCGCCGTACAAAACGGTACAGCGGTCTTAAAGAATTTTTACTGAGAGATGACACACTTTATTAAGAAAGTTTTCGGCACAATAAAAGGATTTTTCTTTACGGTTCGTTGTCCGTACTGCGGAAGGGTTATTGAACCGAACAAAAGCTGTTGTGACAAATGCAGAAAAGAATTCCCCGAAATGCCACTTGTACGATATGCAACGGGAGGGTACATCTGCACCTCTCCTTTCCCCTATGACGGAATTTTTCGCAGGGCAGTTCTTAACTTTAAATTTCACAACTGCGGTGCATATGCCGAATTGCTTTCACACGAAATGGTTCGTTCAATAAAAGATGTTTACCGTGACAGGGAATTTGACCTTGTCACCTGTGTGCCGATGCACAAGGATACTCTCAGAGAGCGTGGATACAATCAGGCTGAGTTGCTTGCAAAGGAATGTGCAAGGCTTCTCGGCATTGAGTATGCCGACCTGCTTGCCAAAACAAAGAAAAATAAAACCCAGCACAGCATAAAGGCGGCTGAAAGAGCAAAAAATGTTATAGGCGTTTACTCGCCGATTGACAAGAATTTAATCAAAGGCAAGCGAATACTGATTATTGACGACATTATTACAACAGGCAGTACGCTTGGCGAATGTGCAAGAATACTTAACAAGTGCAAATGCGGTGAGATTTGTTGCTGTACGCTTTGCACATCTCTGCTGATATAGCATTGGAGTGATTAAAATGGATATAGCTGTTGATCTCGGTTCTGACAGAACAAGAGTTTTTATTGAAAATAAAGGAATAGTGCTTGATGAGGCGAGCGTTGTTGCGTTTGATGTTGACACCTACGACATTGTCGGCGTCGGCAACGAGGCTTATAAGATGATTGGCAAAACGCCTGCAGGCATAAGAGCAATGCACCCGATTGATGACGGTGTTATTTCACGCTCCGAACTTGTTGAGGATATGGTTTCAATTCTTATAAAAGAGGTCAGTCCGTCAAAGGTGACTATGCCGAGAGTTGTTGCTTCAATCCCGAGTGAGGTTACCGAGGTTGAAAAAAGAGCGGTTGTAAACGCAGTAAGCTCAATCGGTGTTCGCAAGGTGTATCTTATTGAAGCACCAAAAGCGGCGGCAATGGGCTGTTCGCTCGACATAACAAGTCCTCACGGCATTCTGATTGCAGATGTCGGCAGCGGTACGGCAGATATTGCCGTGCTTTCTCTCGGCGGAATTTCGGTTTCCAAGTGCATAAAGTCGGCAGGCTGTGCAATGGACGAAGAAATCGTTAAATACATCAGAAAAGAGCATAACCTGATTATCGGCACAAACATGGCAGAGGCCTGCAAAAAGGCTGTTGGCTGTGTAAAAATTCCGAAAGAGCCTAAGCTTTTCAGAGTTAAAGGCAGGGATGCCGTAAGCGGTCTGCCTAAATTTATTGATGTTGGCTATGCCGAAATCAAGCCTGTAATTGAGGATATTGCGCTTAACATTATCAGGGCAATTAAAGATGTGCTTGAACAGACTCCGCCCGAGCTTGTCGGTGACATCTACACGGACGGTATAATTTTGACAGGCGGTCTTGCCAAGCTGACGGGATTTGCAAGGCTTCTCAGCGAATCCACAAAGCTGAAAGTAAGAGTTCACAAAGCCGCCGCTGACTGCGTTATCAACGGTTGCGGCAAGGCAATCGAATATATTGACCATCCCGAAAAAATACAGCCGGGTGCAGTCAATCCGCTTATAGAGGCATTTTAATTATAATTTTAAACATTTTATCCGCAGATTTTACCGTCTGCGGATTTTTTGTAACATGGTATTGTCAAATCCGAAAATATGATTTAACAGTTGTCTTTATTCCGTTTCAGTACCGTACTTTTTTCTTCTTTTTACATAAAAATCTCCCCTTAAAGCATTCCCTGAAAACCATGTTTTTCAAGAGTCTGCTTTAAGGGGATTATATCAGTTAACAATTGTTCTCCGCTTTTGTTTTATAGTTCATTATTCTTTCAAGAAATATCTGTACTTTTTCTTTGGCTATCTCTCCGCTGTTTTCAATTTCGGTATCGTCAATGTAAAACTTGTGTTCAGCGGATTTCTTCAAAATATCAAGCAATTTTTTCTGTTCATCCGCTTTGTTAATGAAAACGGACACGGCACAATCACAGGCTATGGAAAATTCTGCCGGTGTTTTTGAAACAAGTGCGTCGTAAAACCTTTCTTTTACGCTTTCAAATTTATTTTCCGTGTCAGTCGGCAAAAGCTTTGTAATCATCTTCCAGGTATTCCACGCAAGAAAGCCATTGCAGTTGTCAAGACCTTTGGCAACAAATTCAAAGAACGGATAGACAAGTTTCGGATTTACTTCGCAAATATACTCAAGAACCTGTTCCGCCCAGTGAGCATTTGCGTAATCATCGTCAAGAAAAATCTCAATAAGCAAAGGAACAGTCAGAATTTCTTTGCTTGCAAGCTGTGCGTAATATTCTTTTTCAAACCTTTGTTCAAATTCCTGAAAAATCTGCTCTGTTTTCATAAATTCCCGTCCATAAATTCACTTAAATTTTGGTTTAATACTCCTAATATAATACTGTATATTACATTCTTTTTCAAGGAAAATCATATTAAAAGTAACATTCCCCCCGAATTTTATCGGAGGGAATGCTTTACTGTTAGCAGAATATTAAGAAAAGGTTGTTCTGTAGTTCTGTTATTCTGAATAGCTTACCCAGACACCGCCGGACTTTGAACCCGGATTTGCACGGAAACAGTTCTTACCGTCAGCAACTGTCAAGTCGTTTGTCTGTGTTTTCCATGTTGATTCTGTGTCCTTAAAGAGGAAACAGTTTGCACCGGGGCTGAGTGGTGTGTCAAAATCGTAGTACCAGATATCTGTACCTGCAATCTTATTCATGTGAGCTGCTGCGTTGCCGAGTCCGCTCTCTGCCCAACCGTAGATATAAACATCAGTATAGTGTGCCTTTGAGTTATCAAAGTAAACTCTTGAAAGTGTGAATGCAGGCTTCTGCTCCGGAACATACGGAGCTGTTGAAACAGCTTCGTCATTGCTGAGTGCGATGCAGTTGTTTGTCTTTGAAACTGTTGCATCCCAGCAATTGTAAACATTACCGTCATCACCGCCTACAGGCTTTTCGTCAACCTCTGAAAGAGAACGATAAACGCTGACATTTGAAACTGTTGCAGGAACTTCAACTGTGTAAACATTCGGGTAAGCGTCTGTATCCTGCTCAAACTGATAGCTTGCACCTGTGTCAAGGTCATAAGCAAAGAGTGAAACACCGTCAGATGTCATCCAGCCAAGCTTAGTCTTGAAGTAAAGAGTGTATGTGTCAGCAGGCTTTGTTGTAGGCTGTGCAGTTGGCTTTACGGTTGTAGGCTCAGCGGTAGTCGGCTCAGGTGTTGTCGGCTGTTCTGCCTGATAAACATCACCCGTGCGGCCCCAGTCTTTGAGATGAACAATGTACTTCTGAATCAATGTTGCGTCAACAACAGAGATTGTATTATCCCCATTAACATCAGCAAGAATCTGCTTGTCAGCCGAAAGTGTTTCAAGCTGAGCGACATGTTTCTGAACGAGTGTTGCGTCAACGATTGTAATGTCACCGTCACCGTTTACTTCACCGTAAACAGCATTACCCGAAGGCTCTGTTGCGGGCTGTGCGGTTGTAGGCTGAGTTGACGGAACAGGCTTTGTTGTAGGTTCTGCTGCAGAACCCTTTGTAACATCAGTAGCCTCAATCTCAACCTTTGTAGGTGTAAGAGTTGTATCCTCCCATGTACCTGCCTTTGTAAGCGAGAATGCCTTTGATGAACCGTTGAGGCTGATAGGTGTACCTGTTCTGCCCGGATACTGCTCGCCGCCTTTTTCAGAGATGATTACTCTTGTGTTGGCTGAAGTTGAAAGGTCAAAATCCGACGCAGCCTGGTTTTCATCATCCTCATCAGCTGAAATACTTGATGACTTCGGAACTTCGTAGTAATAGTAACCTGTTGCAGGATCAAGAGTCATTGCTTCGCCCGGCCAGTTTGCATTCTTGTAAACAGTACCCTTGTTTGTGGTTTCATCAAAGATGTAAACCTGGTAAGGTGCTGACCAGCCCTTCTTGTTAGCAGGGTTGAAGAATACATACACTCCCGATTCCTGAGCGGTACTCTTTGCGTACTTATAAACCATTGAAGAAGTCTTTACACCGTCGGTTGCCGTAACTGTGAGATTGATTGTTTCGCCCGGCTTATAATCTGAACCGATGCGGATTGATGTTGTACCCATAAACTTAACAGGAGTTGAATCATCAAGACAGTAAGTACCCGATGTTGCGTTTTCAAGACTGAGTGTAAGGGTCATTGTGTCGCCCCTGAACGAACCGCTTTCAACAGAGTTTATTGCCTTCGGGGTTGTTGTACCGTTGTAAACAACAGCAACACCCGTGTTGCCGATTGAACCTGTGAGAACGCCGTTTGCAACCGTAAACTCAGCACCTGAAACCGTATCCGTATATTTGCCGTCTGCAAGACCTGTGCCGGAAATACTTACGCTTGCGTTTGTACCTTTACAATTTGAAAGAACGATACCGCTTGTGCCTCTTGCAACATAAGCAATGTCGCCTGAAGAACCGAGCTTTTCAGACTGACCTACAAAAAGGTTGTGGAACTTGTTAATTTCGGAAACAGCTGTGCTCTTGTAAGTTGAATCCGTTGAAATGTTACCCATGAGAGCTGTTCCCGGACGGGCAAAGAAAAGTGCTGTTGAATCTTTTCTTGATGCAACGATTGCCCATGCCTTTACAACATTTTCATCCGAAACATCGGCAGTGTTTGAGAATCCCGATGAACCCGAGCTGCCCTCGTATGTATCGTGGCTTTCTGCCCAGAGAACTGCATTTGACGCTGCAACACCTGATTTGTATTTCGCATTGGTAGCTGTGCTTGCCTTACCCTTTGTGACATTGTAAAGCACTGCGTCGCCCGTTTTGTTGTCAGTAACATTGATATACTTGGTGTATGAGGAGTAGCTTCTGTCTGCACCGCAGTTGTTAAGAATTTCACCGTAGATGTAGAGGTCATCGCCTGTTTTCTGTGTGTAGTAAGAAGAAGCCGAGGTTGTTATATTTTTCCAGTAATCAGACGCATACTCGCCGTCATCCTCTGTTTCAATATGCTTTGCGGCATCAAAACGGAAACCGTCAACACCGCAGTCGATGCATTCCTTGAGGAGGTTGATAATGTATCCCTGAACAGCAGTATCGTTTGTTACAAGGTCAGGACACTTTGAAACATGACCCTGAACAACTGCCTGAACCGAACTGTCGTTTGCATCGCCTTTGTACGTACGGGTGTAGGTTTTTCTTTTCTTATAGAACTCAGGCTCGTACTTTTTAACCTGATTGCTCACAGTCTCCGGCCTAGCTTCATCGGCATTTGCAATATGGTTTGAAACGATATCGCAGATGATTTTGATGCCGTATTTGTCAGCCTCATCACAAAGTGATTTAAGATCATCCTTTGTGCCGAGCCATGACTCCTCTGCAATATGGAAGCTGATCGGCTGATAAAGCTTCCACCACTGACCTGTTACATCGCCTGAGGTTGAGTAGTCCTTTGGCTGCTGAACGGGAGAAGTCTGAACTGTTGTGTATCCTGCCGCTGCAATTGCGGGAAGGTTTTCTTTGATTGTATTGTAAGACCAGTTGAATGCGTGGAGCATAACACCGTCGCCGACCTTATCACGAAGGGTGCTGTCGGCAGATGCAGTCTGTGCGGAATCAACCTCGGCAGCATTTACGGAGGTAATTGCCGCAAAAGAAGATGTCAGAAGCGCAGACGCAACAACAAGACTTGCAATCTTTTTTGCTTTCTTCATAGGGAAAACATCCTTTCATAAAATTTTCGATTTCATTATAACAAATTTCACCAAAAAAGTATATACTTTATGTTACAAATTCGAGGGCTGTTTTTTGTGCAGATTACACGGTTGTAAAATTTTTTTAACAATAATTTTGCACCAAAAAGCATTATATTTAACCTTTTCTGACTCTGTATGAGCTTTACTTCTTTAAAAGAATATTAGTGATGCAAATTTGATTTTCTTTTTACACGATATTGATTGACATTTTTATGCATTTAGAATATAATCAAAGAGCAGTTGTCCCCTGATGCTTATGTGACGGGTGACATTTCGGAAAATTTAAATTGTATTGCGTGCAATCGCTTTTAAGCGGTTAATAAGGATTTTGTGTAAAGAAAAAGGACGGGGCGACACAGCCGTCTTATTTTTCTGTTCAAAAATTCTGAGCATCATGGTTATGTCTTTGCAGAAACGGCAGAGCGGACTGTGTTCGCCTGCATTTTTCAGGCTGACACAATCCGCTTTATTTTTTACGGATTTTACTGTTATCACAACGGAACAGGGGTGCATAAATGGAACAGACATCAAAGAAAACAATAGTTTCACTCAAGGATATTTTCATCAAATTTGACGGTGAGGTAATTCTTAACCACATCAACCTTGATATAAATGAAAAGGAATTTGTAACTATTCTCGGTCCGTCAGGCTGCGGTAAAACCACAACCCTGCGCATCATCGGCGGTTTTGTTGAACCCGACAGCGGCGATGTCATTTTCGGCGGCAAAAGAATTAACGGAACTCCTCCGAATAAAAGAAATGTAAACACGGTATTCCAGAAATATTCTTTGTTTCCCCACCTCAATGTTTTTGATAATGTGGCTTTCGGACTCAAGCTTAAAAAGATGCCGAAAGATGAAATAAAAAAGCGTGTAACCGATATGCTTGCAACCGTTGACCTCAAGGGTTATGAAAAGCGTTCCGTTGCAAAGCTTTCGGGCGGTCAGCAGCAGCGTGTTGCAATTGCAAGAGCGCTTGTGTGCGATCCCGAAATCATTCTGCTTGACGAGCCTCTCGGTGCTCTTGACCTTAAACTGCGTAAGAGTATGCAGCTTGAGCTTAAGGAAATCCAGCAGAAAACTCAGAAAACATTTATATATGTTACTCACGATCAGGAAGAGGCTCTGACCATGAGCGACCGTGTTGTTGTTATGAACAACGGTGTAATCGAGCAGATTGGTTCTCCCGAGGATATATACAACGAGCCTGTGAACGCATTTGTTGCAGACTTTATCGGTGAGGCAAATATTCTCAACGGAATTATGCTTGATGACTGCAGAATTCAAATTCTCGGCAAAGAGCTTGAATGTGTTGACAAGGGATTCGGCAGGAATACTCCTGTTGATGTTGTCATCCGTCCCGAGGATATTGAAGTTACCTCTCCCGAGGACGGTCAGCTTGTCGGAACTGTTGAGAACACAACCTTCAAGGGTGTTCACTATGAGATGAGCGTAAGATGCGGAAAGTGTGAAATTCTTATCCACTCCACTAAATCGGCTGAAATCGGAAGCAAAATCGGTATGAGGGTTATCCCGTTCAACATTCAGATTATGAACAAGCTTCTTCCGTTTTACGATAATGTTATTGAGACAACCGTTACATACGCAAATCAGAACGACAATTCATTTGAATTTGAGCTCGAGGGCGAAACCGTTACCGTTCCCGATAAATACTATGAAGAAGGTACAAAGCTAAAAATCACTCTGCCGCCCGACGCTCTTTCGCTTGCAGGCAACGGCGTGGGCGATTTAAAGGATTTGTACATTGAATCCGTAGTTTACAAGGGTGAACACAACGAAATCATTCTTGAATCGGACGAAAGAAAGTGGCTTATGCTCAGCGATACGGACGAGCAGGTCGCAACCTATGTTCCGCTTTCATTCAACTTTTCAAAGGCTCGGTTTGAGGTAATCTCAGAGTTTTCGGAAAAGGAGGGCTGATAAATGAAATCACGCAAGCCCTCTATTCCCTACATAATCTGGATGGTTGTTTTCACAATGATTCCGATTATTATGATTGGCTTTACCGCCTTTACCGACAAGAACGGTAATTTTTCGCTTCAGGCATTTACAAATGCGTTTTACTACACAAATATTTTTGTAAAATCACTTTGGATTGCGCTTATTTCAACGGCAATCTGTCTTGTACTTGCATATCCGCTTGCATACCTTCTCACGAGAATGAAAGAATCAACCCAGAACACGCTCATTATGTTGCTTATGATTCCTATGTGGATGAACTTTCTGCTAAGAATCTACGCATGGGTGACGCTTTTGCAGGACAACGGTCCGATTGATATGATGCTTTCGCTTTTGGGTATTCATTCAACCTACATCGGCAACACGGGTGCGGTAATTCTCGGAATGGTGTATGAATATCTTCCGTTTATGGTTCTGCCGATTTACACCGTTATGAGCAAAATCGACAACGGTCTTATTGAGGCGGCGCAGGATCTCGGTTCAAACAACTTTACCGTATTCAGAAAGGTTGTCGCACCGCTCAGCGTTCCCGGAATTATTTCGGGTGTGACAATGGTATTTGTTCCGAGTGCAAGCACATTCCTGGTTGCACAGTATCTCGGCGGTCCGGACGACATTATGATTGGTGATGTCATTGAAAAAATATTCTGGACAGACCAAAACACGGGTTCGGCAATTTCATTGATATTAATGATTTTTATTTTCGTGTTCCTGATAATCATGAACTTGTTCGGTGATGAGGAGGCGATTGCATAATGAAAAAGAAAACAGGTATTCTTTCAAAAATTTACATTGCAATCCTGCTTATTTTCCTTTATTCGCCCATTGCCGTACTTATCTTCTATTCCTTCAACAACGGCAAAACTACCGTCTGGAAAGGATTTACATTCAAATGGTATGTACAGCTTTTTCGTGACGACAATATTATGAACGCATTGTGGAACACTGTTATTATTGCCGTTCTTGCATCTGTTTTTGCAACAATACTCGGAACTGCCGCCGCAATCGGCATCAGCAATTTCAAGGGCAAAAAAAGAATGCTTATTCAGAATGCATCAAACATTCCGATCATCAGCCCTGACATAGTAATGGGTGTTTCTCTCATGCTTTTGTTTACGACTCTCGGAGTTATCTTTAACTTTGAAATGGGATTTTTCACGGTTTTAATTTCGCACATATGCTTTTGTGTTCCGTTTGTTGTGCTTAATGTTATGCCGAGAATCAAACGAATGGATCAGAGCATTTACGACGCCGCCCTTGACCTTGGCTGTAACCAATGGCAGGCATTTTACAAGGTAATTATTCACGAGCTTATGCCGGGTATTTTCTCGGGTCTGCTCATGAGTTTTACATATTCTCTTGACGATTTCATCATAACATATTTCACAAGAGGTGCAAAATTCCAGAACCTCTCTATTGAAATTTACTCGATGACTCACAGGAGAATTTCACCGAAAATCAACGCTCTTTCCGCACTGCTTTTCCTTGCTGTACTCATTGTTATGGTTATTATTAATCTGCGTGACAGACACGAAGAAAAGGTGCAGAAAAAGAGAACTTGATTTTAAAAATTTTATTAAAGGGAGATTGAGAAATGAAAAGAATCATCAGCATTGTCCTTGCATCTGCAATGACGGCAACATGTGCGGCTTGCCTTTCAGGCTGCGGCGGAGGTGCTTCGGCTGACTCAGCTGACGCAGGAGAAGTTAATGTTTACAACTGGGGCGAGTACATTTCAAACGGCGAAGATGACTCACTCGACATTATCGAGGAGTTTGAAAAACGCACCAACATCAAGGTAAACTACACAACCTATGAAACCAACGAAGAGCTTTACAATATGCTGAAAAACAGTAATGTAAGCTATGATGTTGTCATTCCGTCCGAATATATGATCAGCAGAATGATTGATGAGGATATGCTGTTGGAGCTTAACTTTGACAATATTCCTAACTACAACAATCTTATGGATCGTTTCAAAAAGCTTGCCTGCGATCCCGAAGGTAAATATACCGTATGCTACAGCTGGGGCGTAACAGGTATGGTTTATGACAAAACAAAGGTTAAAACAAAGCCCGATTCATGGGACGCACTTTGGAACAAAGACCTTTCAGGTCAGATTCTTATGTTTAACAACAGCCGTGACGCAATGGCAATTGCAATGCAGCTTGAGGGCATTAATCCTGCTAACTGCACCAAGGAAGATGTTGACAAAGCCGCCGCTAAGCTTAAAGAGCAGAAGCCTCTCCTTAAAAAATATGTAATGGATCAGGTATTTACTGAAATGGAAAACAGCCAGTCGGCAATTGCTCCGTACTACGCAGGCGACATTATGACAATGATTGATAACAACGAGGATCTTGACTACGCAATGCCAAAGGACGGCTCAAACCTTTTCTATGACGCAATGTGTATTCCGAAATGCAGTAAAAACAAGGAAAATGCAGAGAAGTTCATCAACTTTATGCAGGATCCGGAAATTGCCGCCGCAAACTTTGAATATCTCAACTATGCAACACCTAATCAGGTTGCATATGACGATTACATTGATGAAGACGCAAAGAAAAACGAATTCATCTTCCCGAGTGACGAGTATCTTGACAAATGCTATGTATTTTCAAATGTTTCCGATGAGGTTTATTCCTATATGCAGGAACAGTTTGTAAAAATCCAGGCAGACTGATAAGCAATAAAATTAATCCCGAGCAAAGCTTTTGAAGGCTCTGTTCGGGATTTTAATTTTGGTAAATTTTTAAAATTAATCATCCCCCATTTACACAGCCTTTAAATTTTATGTTATCTGAAAAGTATTATTCCTTATTTTAAAGGGTTTCCATGACAGGTTGTCATATTTGCTCTGCGAACACTCAAAATACACAGAATTAACGGGGATTCGCTCAATCTTACAAATAGATTTCAATTGCCTTGTTTTGATTGACAAATTAGGAAAAAGTAATATAATATATACTGTTAAAGAGTGCATAATACATTTTTCGATTTTATTCACTTGCAGGCGGGCGCCTGTGCATCACAAAAGAGATAGGATGGTATAATAATTGTTTACAATTTTAAAAGAACATCGTGGCTTCGGAAAGCAGATTTTGCTCCTTGCCAAAAACGAACTTATTAAAACTTACAAAGGCGCCGTAATCGGTCCTCTTTGGGCTGTTGTTAAGCCTGCGTTTACAATTTTTGTTTACTGGTTCGCTTTTTCCTGCGGTATCAAACAGCTTAAAACACTTCACCTTGACATCGGCGGAGCACAGCCTTTTTCCATTGACTTCTTTACTTTTATGTTCATCGGTATCATTCCGTGGTTCTTTATTCAGGACAGCATAACGCAGGGTGCAAAGGAACTGAGAATCAACCGTCAATTTATTACAAAGGTTAAGTTCCCCGTTTCAACAATCCTTACTTATACAGAGGTTTCAAGGCTTTTTGTTCACCTGATTCTTATGGCATTTATGTACGCATATGTACTTTTCACAATCGGACCGAGCTGGTACAATCTGCAATTTTTCCTGTACTGTCCGTTGATGTTTATCTTCTTCCTTGCACTCACATGGTCAACAGCCCCGATGTCTGCGTTCAGTAAGGACTTTGAAAGCCTGATTGTTTCCGTTATGTCAGGTATTTTCTGGTTATCTGGTATTATGTACAACTCCTACGGCTTTGATTCGCCGTTTCTCAACAAGCTTATGCTTATCAATCCGATTAACTTTTTCGTAAACGGCTACCGCAACTGTTTCCTCTACAACAGACCGTTCTATGCAAACAAAACGGAATGTCTTGTTTTTGCAATCGAATTTGTTGTAATTTTCGCCCTTGGTATTTTCAACTACAACAGACTCAGGAAAAAACTTCCTGATGTACTTTAAGGAGGTAATATTATGGCTGAAACAAAAGTATCCGATCCGATTATTACCTTTAAAAATGTCAGCAAAACCTATACTCTCTACAAAGATGACAAGGCAAGATTCAAGGCTCTTTTCTTTAAGCCGAGAAATGCAAAAACGAACAAGGCACTTAACAATGTTTCAATGGTAATCAATCGTGGCGAATCGGTTGGTATTGTCGGTGACAACGGTGCAGGCAAGTCAACTCTGCTCAAGATGATTACGGGCGTTGCATTTCCCGACGAAGGCGAAATCACCGTTGACGGCAAGGTTGCCGCATTGCTTGAGCTCACTGCAGGCTTTTCCATGGAAATGACAGGCAGGGAAAACATTTATCTGAAGGGTTATGTTCTCGGTCTTGAGGACAGCTACATCAAGCAGATCGAGGAGAAAATCATCGACTTTGCAGAGCTTGGAGATTACATTGACCAGCCTGTAAGAACATACTCAAGCGGTATGAAAATGCGTCTTGGTTTTGCTATCAATGTCAACATTGAACCCGATGTTCTTGTTGTTGATGAGGCGCTCTCGGTCGGTGACGCAACCTTCAAAAAGAAGTGTAAAAATAAAATTAAAGAGATTATCGAAAGCGGTGTAACCGTTCTTTATGTAAGCCACAATGCCGCTTCGGTTAAAGAAATCTGCGCGCGTTCAATCTTCCTGAAAAAAGGAACTGTTATGTTTGACGGACCGACAGATGAAACCCTCAGAGTTTATGAGGAATCAAAAAAGAAAAAATAATTCCGTTTCGGAATAAAGCAAAAGCTCCACAATTGCGGAGCTTTTCTGATTTATCTGAGAGGTAAACCCATATGGACTGTACCGTAAAAGGCAATCTGCCCTCCGAAATTTTTGAGGACATTAAAAAAATTGCAGACAACAGGATAAATTTTCAACAGTTAAAAAACAAGACTGTTTTCGTGTCGGACTGTCACGGACTTATTGCATATTACATTATATGCACATTGCTTGAGGGCAATGATTTTTTCGAAAACAACACAAGGGTAATCACCCTTGCAAAAAGCCGTGAAGATGCCGAAAAGCAGTTCGGCAACCTTACTCTCCGCAAAGATTTTGTTGTTGAAATCGGAGAGTCAAAGAACTTTCCGGAGATTGAAAGAGCCGACTTTGTAATATACTGCAACTGCCCGTGTGAGGTTGCAGAGGAAGATTGCAGTAATCCCGAAATTGCGGATACAATCACTTCGGGCTTTGCAAATGTGCTTGAATATGCAAAAGAGTCAAATGCCGAATCGGTTCTGCTCGTATCTTCATATATGGTTTACGGGGAGGTTTTCAGCGGTAAAAGTAACATTTGCGAAAACGACCTCGGCTATCTTGATCCGACCGATGCCGACAGTGCATACGCACAAAGTATGCGTTCAGCCGAAACACTTGCTGTTTGCTATGCTGAAAAATTCGGTATGAATGTCAAAATCGCCCGTCCCTGCCCCACACTCGGCTGTGTCAGAATGAGCGATGAAAGAAAATGGGCAAAGCTGATTGTCAGTGCGGCAAAAAATCAGAGCATTATGCTTACAGATAACGGTAGCGAAAAATTCAGCTTTTGCTATGTGACGGACACGGTTTCTGCATTGATTGATATTTTGCTTAACGGAAAAAGTGGCGAGGCATACAACATTTCAAACGATAACGCAAATGTGACAATGCGGGAATTTGCACAGCTTGTAAAATCGGCAAATCCCGAAAAGAATCTCTCCGTAGTGTTCGTTCACAGAAAAGACGAAGAAGAACCCGAATTTTCTCCGTCATCCCCCACACCGTATGTTTTGTGCAACGATAAAATAAAATCACTCGGCTTTAGTCCGAAAACCACGCTTAAAGACGGAATAAAACGCAGTATAAGAGCAACAGAACTGCGTGCAGAATTACGAAGGATAAAGTAATGCGTATTAAAGATTTTTTAAACGAATTTGAGGCCGACAGGGCGGCATTGCCCGGAGTTGAAAAAGAAACTCTTGCAAAGCTCAGGAACAAAACAATTGTCATCTCGGGCGGTGAACTTGCAAGGTGTCTTTGCTATGCCTTTCTGTACAATAACGAGGCTAAAAGGCTCGGAATAAAAGTTATCCTTCTCGGCAAATCACGCACCGCAATGGCATCATACCACAGCGAACTCTTGTTAAGAGATGATTTCGATTTTGTCGATTATAATTCTGCATCAGAAATTTCAAGTGCCGACTATGTAATTACAACAGGAATCTGCGGTGAACATACAGACAACAACCCACAGATTATGATTGACGGCATTGCAGAGATAAATGCCTGTGCCAAAATTGCAAAAGCCACAGGCGCAAGAGTTGTCGTTGTGAACGACAGCAGAATTTACGGCAAAGCCAAACCGCACAGAGTTTATTCCGAAAACGAGTACGCAGAACTTGACGCAACCTCTCTCTCATCGCTTGCAGGTCAGCTTATGAGAACAAGAGAAACCACCTTGCACTCGGTTTTGAAGAACAGCGAATCAACCGTTACAACGCTCAGAACGGGCATAATTTTGGGAGCGTCAAGCAACTTTACAAGCGTGCTTGATCCTGTTTTTGACGATATAGCCAACCGCCGTGACACAGTTGTTCCTGCAACAAGGGATCGCTGCACCTTTGTTTATATCAACGATGTTTTAAAGGCGATTGTTTTCGCAATGACAAATCTTGAAGAAAACGCAGTTTATAATGTCGGCGGCAAAAGCTGCAACGCATCGCTGATTATGATTGCGGCTGTTCTCAACGATATTTACGGCAGTCGCTGTACAATTGAGTCGGGCGATTTTACGGAGCTTGACGGCTGTGCAATTAATTCAAACAAAATTTCCGTAAACGAATGCACTCCCGACATAGACCTTGAAACCATGCTGAAAATCTGCATAATGGACAAGATGAAGTCCGAAAAAGTTCTGCGTATCCCCCACTCACACGAGCGCAGACTTGATTCAATTCACGAAATTCAGCTTGCATTTCTGCTTGAAACCGACAGAATTTGCCGAAAGCACAACATAAAATATTTTCTCGGCGGAGGAACACTTCTCGGTGCAATCCGTCACAAAGGATTCATTCCGTGGGATGATGATGCCGATATTATGATGTTGCGTGAAGATTTTGACCGCTTTTGCGAGATTGCGCCAAAGGAACTTCCGAGCAATATGACTTTTCAATCGTACCATACGGACAAATCTTGTTTCTATGAATTTGCCAAGGTCAGACTTGACGACACTTTCTTTGCAACCGACTTTGCAAAAGACCATCACGCAATGCACAACGGAATTGCGTTTGATATTTTCTGTCATGATAACACAGCCAATTCAGCAATCGGACGAAAAATTCATATGGCTGTGACTCTGTTCACAAGAGCGCTGGTGTTCAATAAATGGAACAATCGCAAGGCTGAAAACGGCAGTAGAATCCAGAGCATTGTAACAAATTTCTGCAAGAAAATATTTCCGCTCAGATTCAGTATGTGGCTTGAAGTCCGTACTTTAAAATTCTTTAAAAACAAAAAGAATGCAAAATATCTCTATGACGGAATGGGCAGAAATATTTATAACGGTGCTTTTCCAAAGAAATATCTTGACGATGTTGCTTATGCCGACTTTGAGGGTTACAAGTTCCCCGTGCCAAAGGAATATGACAAGTACCTTACTTTCCTCTACGGCGACTATATGGAGCTTGCACCGCTGTCAACAAGAATGGGTTGCCACGAAATTGCCCTCTGCGACATCGGAAAATATGACGGGTTCAAAATCCGCAAACCCGATTCTGAAAAATAATCAGCGTAAAACAGACCGATAAAGTAAATGTCACTTGACACTTACCTGTCGGTCTGCTATAATAATATAGCACATTTTGGGTGCTGTTGCGGAATCAGCTGAAGAGTAAGCTCCGCCTCGGTTTCCCCACCGTGTAAAAATCAAGGGAATTTAAATTGATTATGCAAAAGTTGACACAATCATTTTCAACTTTCCATTTTCAATTTTCAATTTAATAAGCAGGTATGGCGGAATTGGCAGACGCGCATGGTTCAGGTCCATGTGAAAGCAATTTCATGCAGGTTCAAGTCCTGTTACCTGCACCAACAGCCGTTTCTTATGCAGGGACGGCTGTTTTGTATCGCATTGTCGGTCTGTTTTATGGTGATTTTCAAAATATTTGAATTAATTTTGAATAAAAAACGAAAATTATGTTGACAAATCCGAAAATATGGTATATAATAATCAAGCTGTTGTTATTAAACAACATTTCGAGGTGTAGCTCAGTTTGGTAGAGTGCTTGGTTTGGGACCAAGATGCCGCAGGTTCAAGTCCTGTCACCTCGACCACAAAATTATTCAAAGGCAATAGGTGTATACCTGTTGCCTTTGAGCAGTATCATCAAGTTATAATGGTATTGCTCAAAGGCAACCTTGAAATAAGATTACCTTAAAAGAGAGAAGAACAAAGGCTAAGAAAAATCTTTGCCCTTGAATAAAGATATACAGCGTGTATCCTTATTCAAAGGCAATCCCCTTTTGATGAGTAAATAGAATGTGGGGGAAAGCCTTAGATTAAGTATACATTTTTCAGTGACCGTACCGACGCATAACCCGCTAATCGTTATCGTCCTGAATGTGGGAATTGTTCTCCACGAGAGAGCCTTCCACAGGCGTCTCCACTACAGCGTGTGTAAACACAGCCTTAAAACCGGTTTGACTTGTATACTTGTGTATTCAGTTTTGATTAAGAGTAATAAATTTTTATTACTCTTAAATAAAGTCATAGATGATAGTTTATGACTTTATTTAAGGGCAATTTCAAGTCTGCTATTAATAATTCGATTATGGAGAATGCGACTAAGATATTATTAAAAAAAGAAGGTGAAAATATGATATCAACTGTTGTACAATTAATCGGATATTCATTACTTGGTGGATTGGGCGGTTTAATACTTGGACTTGCTATAATTGGAGCACTTACTGTATACAATGAACGCTAATAAAAAAGTCAAGACCTATGCCCCAGAAATTGCGAATCGTAAAGGCATAAGACTTGACAAATATATCCAAAATAGGTTATAATGAAACCTAAGAATGGCGTCTATAAGTCGTTAGGTAATGTTGGTTACCTTTACGGCGTATGCCCATTGGTTGCTGGGAACAACTGATGGGCTATAGATGTTTTTTATTTTATCTACAAATCTATTATACCTCGCTTGGATATATTTGTCAATAAAAACTTATTTATTTATTCATTTATTTTTACGAACAAAATTATAACTGGGACTTGAAGTCCCAGTTACGCAAAAAAAGCCGTAGCCCTGCAAAGCAAATAAAGCTTGCAGAGCTACGGTTCTATTTATATTATATCTTGGATTTGTAAGTTCCACAAGTATTCTAAATTTTACAAATTAACTTTTATTTGCAAATTTCTTTTAATATAAATTAATTTATGCAATATGCAACAAATATTGTATAAAATTTTGGCACAATATCACTTGATTTTATTTATGAAATATATTGATTTCAGATGATAAACTTAATATAATATAACTTAAAGAAGTTATAGAAGAAAATCAAGTAATATTAAATAGTTCTAAAATAGAATTTATTATATTTAGCGGTGATTATTGTTGTAAAGATATAAAATAACATTTATCCTATTTTTCCTTACATCATTTAATTATTTACTAATAAAATAAGTACAACTAGGACTTTAAGTTTTTATATTTTGGGAGGAGGTATTGCTATGAAAAAATCAACAGGGATTATAATAGTTGCTCTTATTGAATCAGCAACTCTTATAATTAATACATGTATTACTTCAAAAATTTCATATAATGAAGGTTACAAACAAGCACAAGCTGATGCTCAAAATGAAACATCTATTTTATCACAATCAGTTAATGAGGTTGATTCTCAAGCTCAATCTTCTTTTGAATCAGAAATAAGCCAACTCCAACAAAATGAGTATAGTGAATATCAACAAATATCAGAAAATAGTTCAGTCAAACAAAATAATGTTTATAAGGAAAATAGTATTGATGATAATAGTTCTGAAAATATTAGTAGTGTTGATAATAGTGATACTGACACTACCACACCCTCCTTAATAGGTGTAAGTTGGAGTGACGAGGACAGGTATGAGTTATTTTCTGGAAATGGAAACAACGGTTTCATTATGTTCGGAAAAACATATACAAACGGATTTACAATCAGTATGGGAGCATCCTATAATATTTGGGGAAATGGAACACAATATGTCACATATAATATAGAATCAATATCAAAAATGTATTCTACTATAACTGTATTAGCAGGTCATATTGATGGCTATGTTAGTGATAGTATCCTCGTACAAATATTATTAGATAAAACAATAGATGATAACCCTGATTATGAATATACAATAAATCCTACAGTTTCACCTAAAAATCTATCTATTGATATTAAAGGAAAATCATCAATGACTATTAAAGTATCTAATAATGGTGGCAGTGATAATAAAATAGGATTTGCGAACCTTTCTTTCAAATAGACCATCGAATTTTATATAAATATATACAAATATTCTTGCAAATACTTTCTCTATAAAGACATATAATTAAGTAGGACTTGAAGTTCCAGTTATAGAAAAATATGGTTTTGTAAACTACTAGTTAATCTGAACTAAGAATAAAAAACAATTTACTAAAATAAATATGAATAGGTGAATTATGTGAATATAGAAGAAATAAAGCACAATTTTATAGAATATATTAATGAAAAAAAGGGAATAAGTAGTATTTTTGGTAAATTGGAATTTACCAATTGCGATAGAATAGGGGAAGGTGGAAATGGTTTAGTATATTTAGCAAAGTTAAATGGAAAAAATGTGGCTGTAAAATTTTTAATATCTATTTCTGATAGAAAAATTAATCGTTTTAAGTCAGAATATTTTAATACAAATTATGTAAGAGATGAATTGAATAATATTGTTAATCTAATATATTATGGTGAAGTGATGGTTAAGGAAGATATTCTTGTTCCATATATAATAATGCCTCAATATATTGAAAACCTAAAAAAGTACAGAAAAGAAAAGAATGAAATAAAGGAAGAAGACTTTGTATATTTAGTAAAATTTCTTTTTTCAACATTAAATTCAATTCATAAAAAAGGAATTATACATCGGGATATTAAACCAGAAAATATTTTAGTAGATGATGAAGGAAAATTTGTACTTGCAGATTTTGGTATTGCACATTTTAGTGAGGAAAATTTTCCAATAGATAATAAAACAAAAAAAAGTGAACGTTTAGCTAATATAGAGTTTTCAGCACCTGAACAAATTAGCAATCATGAGAAAGTAACACGAGCAGCAGATATATATTCAATGGCTCAAGTTATGTATTGGTATATTTTTGGAGTTATAAATAGGGGAACAGGTGCTGAGTGTATTTCAAAAAGATACAATTGGGCTGATGGATATATTTATGACTGTATTATTAATAAGTGCCTTAGAAATAATCCTGAAGATCGTTTTCAATCAATAGATGAAATAGAAGAATTTTATAAACAGGAAAAGTTAGATACAAAAGAATTAAATCCATTTGAAGATATGTATAAATTTCATAGTGCGGTATTATCAATTGTTCCTGAATTTTATGGTCAAGTATTTTCAATTACTGATAAAAATATTATGAATAAATTATTTGAAAAAATTTTTGAAGAAAAATATAATCAGCCAATAGAATTTAATACAGGTATAGGAAATAATAGTATTTCTTCAATAAAAAGATTAGAAAATGATGACTTCCTAATGGGAGCAAGACAATTAAATATTCAACGAGTTTGGGGATTATTAACAAATTGTATTTATGATGATATTTTATTATTGGAAATAGGGGAATCATTACCATATATAATAGATGGGAAAGAATATAGTGCAGTAGCCCTTATAGAAAATGAGGATATTGTTCCTTATAGTGCAATTGAAAGCGGATATATACGATATAAAGGTGCGGTACATAAAATAGAAGATTTAAATGTCGAGGAACGTTATGTTGGAAATAATTATCATGTAATTGCACTTGCACCATTTCACAGTTGTACAATTATAAAGAAGAATGATGAATTTATTGGAAAGTTGCAAAAAATTGATAAATTACAACCAGATGATATAAACAGGTTGAAAAATCAAATACATATGAATATAACAGATGATGTTTCTATGAGATTATAGTTATATTAAAAATTAAACATTATACAAGATACAAGTCCCAGTTAAATAAGAGAATACGCAACCTTTAAAGTAAATAGATGCTTTAAAGGTTATGGATTCGTTTTATTAGGTTAATTATTGGTAGTACACTTCTATCTCTTCCTGTAAATTCAAATTTGAGGAATTAAATTCTTTATCATAATTGATATTAAATAATTCTATTGAAAACTCATCCATTGAAGCTTTGTTTTTCTCAAATTGAATAAGCTCTTGAATTGTACCACATTTTTTCATCAATGGATTAAGTAACATATGATATGAAATTATATTTCCAGTAGTAAAAGTAAGGGCTGTTGTATCAATAATCATACCATATTCTTTTAAGGTTTTTAGATTGTTTAGAAATTCTGTAAATTGAATTTCTATTTCCTTAGATTTTGGTGATAGCAAATCTGAAACTTTAAAAATAAGTACTAAATATCCGTCATTAACATCTCTTATTTCTGAATCGACTTTAAATTCTAAACCAGATTGTATTAGCTTTCTAATCTGTGCAATAAACTCCGAAGAATACACTATTTTTGTTTTTTTATTCGAGATTTCGTTTACAAATGGAGTATAGTAAGCGTCTATTTTTTCTATAAGGCTATTCCAGTAAGTATAAATATCCCTTGGAAATCTTGATTTCCATAATTCATATTCTTTATTTGAATCTTCTTGATTATCATTTTTGATGTTGAGAAGATTCTTTTTTTGTTCATACCAGATATACATATAGCTGTTGAGAGTAGAAATATCCCATTTAGAGTAGTAAGTCTTTTCTTTGTTAAATAAGGAAAGTTGATCAGAATTAAAAGATTCAATTTCAAACCCAAGGTATTCTTCCATAAAGAAAAAAGTTCGGACAACATCTTCAATGGAACGAATATCAATATCTGATAATGCAGATGGATCCACATCAAGAGCTTGTACAAGTTTATTTCTTATTTCTGATTTAGGAGCCATAAGATCTCCTTCATATTTTCTAATTCTTGAATCAGCAGTAGAAGCAGAGAAACCTATTTTCATCCCAAGTTCTTTTTGTGTCATGTCATGAAGTAATCTATATTCTTTAATTTTTTTTCCTAATGTCATAAATAATCTCCTTAAAAGTCTCTATTTTATATATGTAATTGGGACTTGAAGTCCCAATTAAACAAAAAAGACCGTAGTTCTTAAAGCATTTATTGCTTAAAGAGCTACGGTTTTCTTTATAATTGATGTTTTAAATTTTTACGAGAGTTTTGGCTAAGTATTTGATTAACTTTATCATTATATTTTTTCTCAAATACAATGATAAAATTATTATCAGATATTTTCTTAGCCTTAAATGGAATTCCACTGTTGGCTAAATCGTTAATTTGATTTAAGTTTACCTGCTGATAAACTTCTTCTTTTTGAGATAGAGCTTCCTGTGTTTGTAAATCCTTGGGTAGTTCTAAGCCATTATCCAAGCAGTATTTTATGTAAGCTTGCTCAAGCAATTTAAAATCGCAACTATTATGAACTAACTTATCATTAACTTTGTCTACAATACGATGATAGGTTTTTTCTGCTTGTTTTTCTATTTTATTTTTGCTTCTCCTACAAAATGCTAATTCTTTACTTATGCGAATTTTTCTATTTTCATCTTTAATATCATCTATAATTAAAGTAGAAACGCAACTATTAGGTATAGGAATCATAAATGCAAATCTTAAAGAACCTTTTACATCATTATTTTTATCTTTAATAAGTATATCATCTTCTTTTCCTTTAGTTTTGGATGAAACAGGAACATAATATTTTATATTACCTATTTCTAAAACTGTGCCATAAACAAATTTATCGTTGTTTGCATATTGAATGTTAGGAACACATGTAAATCCTCTGTGCTGAATTTCAAAGTCTTTAAGAAATTCTATATATTGTTTATCAACATTATAAAAATTAACTTTCATTTTGTGCCTCCAACTAATAAAGAAAAGCAGTCATTAAAAATGACTGCTTTTAGTTACTTTTCAGGCTACTTGTTATCAGGTAGTAGCGAACCTACGAAAAACAGGCTGCTTGTTATCAGGTAGCAGCGAACCTACGAGAAACAGACTGCTTGTTATCAGGTAGCAGCGAACCTACGAGAGATGAGTAACTGAACATCTTATGTTATTATATTACATCATTCTTGAAAATATGTCAACTGTTTTAAATATAGAATAAATGGGACTTCAAGTCCCACTTATTCTACAGATATATTCCACTTATTTTCTTGCTCATATTTATTAACAAGCTTATAAAAAGTGGTTCTTTTCAGATTTAAGATTTCCATAGCTGTATTAGCTCGGATTTCTTTCTTTTTCCATCTGATGTAAACTTCAAACCAATTTGGGGGAAAGTTTATTTCTTGTCTGCCAAGATGCTGTCCTCGCTTTCTTGCTGCGGCTATTCCTTCGGCTTGTCTTTTTCTCGTTTCTTGACGCTCTTGCTCTGCAACAGAAGATATGACTTCAATAATGATATTATTAACCATTTCTATAATCCACTCTTGTCCCTCAAGGTCAATCATAGTTGTAGGCATATCTATGACTTTTACACGAATGCCGTTTTTCTTGTAATATTCAAGCTCAGATTTTATATCAAGCTTATTCCTGCTCAAGCGGTCGAGAGATTTTATAACAAGGGTGTCACCGCTTCGGAGTATGTTATTTCTCAAAATCTGATAATTAGTTCTTTCTAAGTTTTTTCCTGATTGCTTGTCTGCGAAGATATATTTTTCTTCTGCACCAAGCTGATGAAACGCTTCAAGCTGTCTATCTAAACTCTGCTCATTTGTGCTGACACGAGCATAGTAATAAGTTCTTGTTTCACTCATTTTTGTTTTCCTCCGTAATAGTTGCAATATTAAAAAATAGAGCATAACCGTTATCAGTACGATTATGCTCTGTCACTATCTTTCAAGTTTTGAAAGATATGGCAAGTATTTTCTCTGCTGTTATTAGAGTTGTAAAATACGAATATATTCTGAGATAGGCGAATTAACTGCTACCCTATATAAATCATTCATTTTATTACTGGATAATTTTCCCTGTTCAACTCTTGAAAACCAATAGATTAAGGAATGACTTTTTTGGAGCAATTTTGTGTTGTTTGGGAGAATAAACGATAAAATATTACTGGAAGTATCAACCTCTGTATTTTTAAGAAGTGACATACTTGCTTTTTTATCTGATATTATTTTACTACAATCTGTTGTAGTGCTGTAATAACCATACTTACGACATATAATAGGACGTACTTCATATATTTCACAAGCATTTGAATGTTCATTCAAAAAAATACATCTTGAAAAAGCAATTGTCTTTTCATTTGATAAAATACTAGAAATTTTTACCTTTGATAATTTACATATGTTTTCGATTTGTTGGTTATTACAATGTATTTGCAGATAATTCAGAATTGTAAAAAATTCTGTTACTGAAACTTCAAAGTCATCTGTACAACAATCACTGCAACCTTTTTGACATATAGTATAAGGGCAGTTTTTAATTTCTTCATCCAATAAATGCATTATCCTATATTGGTGTGCAACAAGACTGTTGGGATTTATATCACTGTGACAATTTTTATATTTTTTTCCGCTTCCGCAAAAGCATAAATCATTCCTTGAATATTTCATACAAAAATCCTTTATATAAAGCTTTTTAAACATAATTCCTTTGAATTTATTCATATTTTCCGCATCAGAAAATATGATGTATTGCCATTGGGATAAATCATTATTATCAGAAACAAAACTATTTTGTAATTGTGCTTGTCTCATTCCGCTTATTTTTGAAATCATAATATATCTCCTATTCTATATAAATAAATAAAGTTTGTCAAATCCGAATTTCTAAGTTACTTCTATTCGCAAAAGTATACCTTTGCGAATACCTAAATTTTATATAAAAAAGGCACTTTTTAGCTATTT